>ERZ860388.1446-NODE-1446-length-15441-cov-4.847199_pt1 | contig 15441 bp, 13 predicted proteins | sample MGYA00509978_ERZ860388 | MGnify/ENA primary metagenome ERZ860388 (study PRJEB30046, sample SAMN00715225) | human gut metagenome | study: EMG produced TPA metagenomics assembly of the A metagenome-wide association study of gut microbiota in type 2...
CGATCTCCGGGATGGCCCGGGAGACGATGACCGACATGGCGTAGGGCATGTAGTTCAGTTCCAGCGTCTCAGTAATGGGCTGCTCCAGCACCTCGGCGTGCAGCCCCATCACGTTGGGGTTATCAAATTTCTTTCCCTCCTGGGGAGTCTTCTTTTTTGCCATGGGATTCCTTCCTCATTTAAATTCCATATACATTAAAAATAATTACCTGGTCTGCCATATAATAAAATCAATTTTCTTCAAACTTGTGATTCCTGAGTCAGGATAATATCTGTCAAATTTTTCAATTACACTTATTGCTTCATCTGTCTTTAGGAAATAGTCATACCAATCTATAATTTCTTGATATATATGGAGGATTTTCTTCATTCTATTTTTGTCATAAGTATATGGTGCCTTCATACCAAGATTTTCAAGTACATATTTGTCCCACACAGGATAGTGTGGATCAATCACAGATAGCATCTTACTGCTGAATGATGCTTCCATGCGCCCAGTATTATTATATATTTCCTGCAAAATATCTGAGAAAGATACCGTTTGATTTTTATATTTTTCTAACAAGCCGTAATATACAGCGTAAAATTCTGGTTTTCTGCGTTGAACACGATAAAATCCATTATATCTATGCTGAAAATCCAGATCAGTGGCTGTGTTCACAGAATGTAGTGCTCTCATGATATATTGATACTGCACAAGCTTCGGTTTAATTTTAGGCAAAATAGACTCCACCTTTGAAAACTGCATCCTGCAACACTTCCATTCTATAGGCACACAATAAAGTTTCTTTGGTGCATACTATTTCATTTATTACGAAATATCCGCCAATTCCAGATATTTATACCCATTGTCCGCGATGTGGCTCTTGCGGCCCTGGAGGTCGTCCCCCAGGAGCAGGTCGAAGAAATAGGCAGTGCGCTCCACATCCTCGGGCATGACCTTGATGAGGCGGCGGGTGGCCGGGTTCATGGTGGTCAGCCACATCATATCCGGCTCGTTCTCGCCCAGGCCTTTGGAGCGCTGGATGTCGTACTTCTTCCCCTCCAGCCCGGCCACAATATCCATCTTTTCCTTGTCGGAGTAGGCAAACCAGGTCTTTTCCTTACAGGTGATCTCGTACAGTGGGGATTCAGCAATATACACATACCCCTTTTGGATCAGGGTGGGGGTCAGGCGGTAGAGCATGGTGAGGATCAGGGTACGGATCTGGAACCCGTCCACATCGGCGTCCGTACAGATGACAACCTTGTTCCAGCGCAGATTCTCCAGGTCAAAGGCGGCCAGGTCCTTCACGTGCTTATCCTTCACCTCCACGCCGCAGCCCAGCACCTTCAGCAGGTCGGTGATGATCTCGCTTTTGAAGATCTTGGCGTAGTCAGCTTTCAGGCAGTTGAGGATCTTGCCCCGCACGGGCATGATCCCCTGGTACTCCGCGTCCCGGCTGAGCTTGACCGCGCCCATGGCGGAGTCGCCCTCCACGATATACAGCTCCCGGCGGGACACATCCTTGGTGCGGCAGTCCACGAACTTCTGTACCCGGTTGGAGATGTCCATGGAGCCGGACAGCTTCTTTTTGATGTTCAGCCGGGTGCGCTCCGCCGTCTCCCGGGATCGCTTGTTGATCAAAACCTGCTCGGCGATCTTCTGTGCATCCTGGGGATTTTCGATGAAATAGACCTCCAGCTGGGCGCGGAGGAAGTCGGTCATGGCCTCCTGAACAAATTTGTTGTTGATGGCCTTCTTGGTCTGGTTCTCATAGCTGGTCTGGGTGGAGAAGTTGTTGGACACCAGCACCAGGGCGTCCTGGATGTCGTTGAAGCTGATCTTCGCCTCATTTTTCTGATATTTGTTCTGCTGCTTCAGATAGGCGTCCAGGGCGGAGACAAAGGCCGATTTCATGGCCTTCTCCGGAGAGCCTCCGTGCTCCAGCCAGGACGAGTTGTGGTAGTGCTCCACCACCGACACCCGGTTGGAGAAGCAGAAGGAGACGGACAGCTTCACCTTGTACTCCGGCTTATCCGCCCGGTCCCGGCCCTTCCGCTCCGTCTGCCAGAACACCGGGGCCGTCAGGCTCCCCTCGCCGGCCAGCTCCGTCACATAGTCCATGATGCCGTTCTCGTAGAGGAACTCCGTCTCCTCGAACCGGCCGGGCTCTGTCTCGTTCCGGAACCGGAAGGTGACCCCGGCGTTCACCACCGCCTGGCGCTTCATCACGTCGGTGAAGTACTCCGCCGGGATGGCGATGTCCGTGAACACGTCCAAGTCGGGAAGCCAGCGGGTGCGGGTGCCGGTTTTTCTGGCCTGGCTCTTGGGCAGGGGCGTCTTCCCCAGCTCCCCCACGATCTCGCCCCGCTGAAAGTGCAGGGTGTATTCAAAGCCGTCCCGCCAGACGGTGACGTCCATGTACCGGGAGGCGTACTGGGTGGCGCAGAGGCCCAGACCGTTCAGACCGAGGCTGAATTCATAGTTGTCCTCGCCCTCGCCGTACTTGCCGCCTGCGTACATCTCGCAGAACAGCAGCTCCCAGTTGTAGCGCTCTTCCCCCTTGTTCCAGTCCACGGGCATACCGCGGCCAAAGTCCTCGACGATGACGCTGCCATCCTTGCAGCGGGTGACGTTGATGGTGTCACCGTGGCCGTCGCGGGCCTCGTCGATGGAGTTGGAGACGATCTCAAAGATGGAGTGGGCGCAGCCCTCCACGCCGTCCGAACCGAAGATGACGGCCGGGCGCTTGCGCACACGGTCGGCACCCTTCAGCGAAGTGATGCTTTCGTTGCCATATTCCTGTTTTCTTGCCATGCTGCTCCTCCCGGCCCCGGAATGTTCTTGCAGTGGAGCCGTCTCAAACGCTTTTGCTATATATAGGTATAGATTCCCACAGCGGGAGAAAAGCGATTTTTTTCATTCTCATTTATTAAACCATAGGTTGTTGAAGATGTCAAATATTCTTTCCCTGTCTGCCGCCCGCAAAAAGTCTTGGAAAAGTCAGTCTTATTTTAGACGATAACACGGGCAAAATAAAGAAAGTTCAAAAATTCTCAAAAAATTTTGCATTTACCCCTTTACAAAATCGAAATTTCAGGTATAATAATCATCGTCCGGTGCGCCTCTGTAGCTCAGTCGGTAGAGCAGGGGACTGAAAATCCCCGTGTCATTGGTTCGATTCCGATCGGAGGCACCAGTCAGGAGACCCAACAGGGTTTCCAATATGCGGCCGTAGCTCATCTGGTAGAGCGCCACCTTGCCAAGGTGGAGGTAGCGAGTTCGAGCCTCGTCGGCCGCTCCAAATGGAGCAGCAACAGTTGCTCCGAATATGGTGACGTGGCCAAGTGGTAAGGCAAGGGTCTGCAAAACCCTCATCCACCAGTTCAAATCTGGTCGTCACCTCCAAAAGATTCCCGGGTGCTGAGGCATCCGGGATTTTTTGTCGTTTCATTCGTTAAATAATCTACTTATTGGGAAAAACTTGTCTCCCCTCTTCGCTCTGTGCTATGCTAAAAAAGTCAGTAAAGAACCGGCTAAGAGTCCAGAGGAAGATACAGACCCATGCCAGAGTTCCCGCGCAAAGATTTCCGGCTCCATGTGGGCTGGCGCACCATCAAGACCGCCGTCAGTGCCATGCTGGTGGCCATCGTGTACTGTCTCATCGGCCGCAACCCGGCTTTCGCCTGCATCGGCGTCATCTTCGGCATGGGCGTCGATATGCAGGATTCCATCAAAAACGGCGGCAACCGACTCTTCGGCACCCTTATCGGCGGCCTGCTGTCCATCGTGGTGTTCTGGATCTACCTGCTGTTCTACCCGCAGGGCGGACACAGCGTTTTTCTGGCCGTGCTGCTGGGCTTTGCAACCGTTGTCCTCATCCTGCTGTGCCAGTATTTCTGGCCGGGCGGCGTCCAGCCCGGCGGCGTGGTGCTCTGCATCGTTTTGTTCAGCACCCCCATTGAGACCTATATGAGCTACGCTCTCAACCGCATCTTCGACACCGCCATTGGCGTCATCGCAGCGCTGCTGGTCAACTACTTTCTGCCCCGGCCCCGGGTCGTTTCCCTCTGGGAAGGGTTCAAAGGCTCGTTCAGGAAGGGCAGTAAAGTCTGAATGCTTTTCCGCGCTCCGCTCCGGCGGGGCGCTTTTCTTTTGCCCTCTGCCGTGATACAATGGGCATACTATCATTTTCCCTGAAAGGAGGCCGCGCCATGCCTGCCGAACTTCACACCACCCTCACGCTGGACACCCCGGTACGCTATCTCAAGGGCGTCGGCCCCAAGACTGCCGAGCGGTTCGAGAAGCTGGGCATCCTGACCCTCAGCGACCTGCTCTGCCACTATCCCCGCCGGTATCTGGATTTTTCAAAACCCTACTCCATCGCCGAGGCCCCCGCCGACACCGAGTGCGTCGTGAAGGCCGAAGTGTTTGCAAAGCCCGGCGGGCGCATCCTGCCGGGCGGGCGGCGGATGGAGCGCATCACCGCCGGAGACGATGTATCCAGCCTCGAGATAACGTGGTTCAATAATCCATACGCCGCCCAGAAGCTGGAACTGGGGCAGGAATACTATTTTCAGGGCATCGTGACGGGCGGGATGCTCCGCCGTCAGATGGTCAACCCGCAGGTGCGCACCGACGCGCAGGTGAAGTCCTCGCCTTTCGAGGCCGTCTACCCCCAGACCGAGGGGCTGACCAGCAGCGCCATCGCCAAGTGCGTCCGCCAGCTCCTCCCCCACGCGGAGCTTCTGCCCGACCCGCTGCCCTCCGAGATGCTGAAAAAATACCGCCTGCTCTCCAAGGCCGACGCCGTCCGGGCCATCCACTGCCCCGCCACGGAGGAGGAAGCCTTTGCGGCGCGGCGGCGGCTCATCTACGAAGAGCTTCTGGTCTTACAGCTGGGTATCGGGCGGATGAAGAACCACGGCGCGGCCTCCACCGGCGCGCCGATGAAGAAAGCCGACGCCTCCCCTTTCTGGGAGTCCCTGTCCTTCTCCCCCACCGGCGCACAGCGGCGGGCCGTGGAAGAGATCCTGACCGACATGTCGGGCGAAACGTCCATGAACCGCCTTTTGCAGGGCGACGTGGGCAGCGGCAAAACGCTGGTGGCCGCTGCGGCTATCTGGGCCTGCATCCGGGCCGGGTATCAGGCCGCACTGCTGGCTCCCACTGAAATTCTGGCCAGCCAGCACGCCGAGAACCTGAACCGCCTGCTCTCCCCCTTTGGGATGCGGGTGGCCCTGCTCACCGGCGGCATGAAAGCCGCCGCACGCCGCACCACCCTCGCCGCCATCCGGGACGACGAGGCCGACCTCATCGTGGGCACCCACGCCATCCTCAGCGAGGGCGTGGAGTTCGCCCGGCTGGGTCTGGCCGTTGTGGACGAACAGCACCGCTTCGGTGTGCGCCAGCGTGGCCTGCTGGCCGAAAAGGCCGCGAACCCCCACCTGCTGGTCATGAGTGCCACCCCCATCCCCCGGACGCTGGGGCTGCTGATGTACGGCGACCTCGACATCTCCATCCTCGACGAGCTGCCGCCGGGCCGCAAGCCCGTCAAGACCCGCTGCATCACCGGCAAAAAGCGGGCTGACCTTTACGGCTTCCTTGATAGAGAAATCGATTCCGGACGACAGGTGTATATCGTCTGCCCTGCCATTGAGGACGCGGGCGGCAGCGGCCTGAATGCCGTCAAGAGCTACTATGAGGACATCGCAAAAACCTGTCTGCCGGACCGCCGGGTGGGCCTGATGCACGGCAAGCTCAAGCCGAAGGAAAAAGCCGAGGTGATGGATGACTTCAAATCCGGACGTCTGGACGCCCTCGTGTCCACCACCGTCATCGAAGTCGGCGTGGACGTGCCGAATGCGACGGTCATGGTCATCGAAAACGCCGAGCGGTACGGCCTGAGCGCACTGCACCAGCTGCGCGGGCGTGTGGGACGCGGCGCGGCGGAAAGCTGGTGCTTCCTCGTCAGCGACAATGCATCGGAGTCGGTGCAGAAGCGGCTCAAGTTCCTCTGCTCCACCTCAGACGGCTTCGCCGTGGCGCAGTACGACCTCGAGACCCGCGGCCCCGGCGACTTCTTCGGAAGCCGCCAGCACGGTCTGCCGACCTTGCAGATCGCCGATTTGATGAACGACACCCGCACCCTCCACGCGGCCCAGAGCGAGGCTGTGGCCCTTCTGGCCGAAGACCCGCTTCTCGAGCGGCCCGAACACGCCCTGCTGGCCCGTCAGGTGGAGCAGATGTTCGACAAAGCCGGAACAATGAATTGAGCAACGAAAAAGGACTGCCCGCGGCAGTCCTTTTTCGTTATCTTCTCTTCCACCACAGCTTCTTCTCGCCGATGCTCACTACATCGCAGAAGAGGCAGCGGCTCTTGGTAGAGAGCTGCACATCCTTGTGATGGCAGCCGAAGAACCATTTCTCATAAGTCGTTTTCATGACGACCTTGTCGAGGAAGAGGTGCAGCCGGTTATTCTCGCCCTCAGCCAGCACGCTGAAATCCAGAAATTTGCTTGGCGCGTCGTGGGTCAGCACATAATCTACCTGCCAGCCGTTCGCTTCCAGCGCGGCCTCGCAGCGGGCGTATTCCTCGTCCGATGGCATCTCCTGCGGCCACCAGTTGACGTGGACTTCCCGCTCTTCCTTGTCCGGGCTTTCCGCTCCGCCGAAGCAGAGGTACTTCTTCCCTTCCAGTTCCAGTACGCTGCCCCGGCAGACGTGGTACACATTGCCTCCCAGCGGCTGCACCAGCCCGCCGAACCGCTCTTCGGTGGGGTACTGTTCCAGCAGGTCATAGTTCTCGTGGCTGCCATCGAGGAAAAGGATGGTGTAAGGCCGCTTGCGCAGCCAGTCCAGATTCTTCTGCTCGGCCTTGCTGCCGTCCCACACGAAGCCGAAATCGCCCAGCACAACGACAAAATCGCCCTTGCCGGCCCGGCGCAGCTCCCCGTCTTTGAAGCGGTCCAGCTCGCCGTGGGTGTCGCCCGTAAGATATACCATCCTCTGCCTCCTTTTGCGAAGTGTGAAATCGCCCCAAAAGCCTTGTCACACCCCGCCAAACCTGTTATTATAAAGTATAAGGCCCTTCGCTGAGCCTGTTTTTGTTCCGTAAGAACGGACAGCACATTTTGTCCGATACTCTAATATATTATCGCTTTTTGAGGAAAATGTCCACATGAAACGTATCGTCACCCTATTTCTGAGCCTTGTCCTGCTGCTGAGCTGCCTGTGCGCGCCGGCTTCGGCCATGTTCGACCCCAGCCTCTTTTACGAGGTGCAGGCCAGGAGCGCCTACATCGTCAACACCGACACCAACATCATCGTCTACGACAAGGACAGCTCCCGTCAGGTGCCTGCCGGGGGCCTGACCAAATATATGACCATCGCGCTGCTGCTGACGAATTACGCCGACCAGCTCGACAACACCTTCCAGATGCCCTTCGCCATCTCGGATTACGTCCACAACAGTGACAATGCCGATATGCGCTCCAATGAGACCTTCACCTACCGGGAAGCTGTCTACGCCATGCTTCTGCGCAACGCCAACGAGGCCGCGATGGGCCTCGCCTATAGTCTTTCGGGCGGCGACCTTGCAGGCTGGGTGAGCCAGATGAACACCCTTTCCCAGCGCATCGGCACCACCGGAAGCACCTGGACGGACGCCTGCGGCCTCGACAGCGGCAATGTGACTACTGCCGTGGATATGTACCTCATCCTACGGTATCTGATGAGCTTTGACGCCTTCGTGGACATCTCGTCGGCCCCCACCTTCACCATGCCCGCCAAGGAAAAGCACGCCAAGAGTTTCGTGCTGCTGAACCAGAACGTCGCCCTCAACAAGACCAGCGGCGGCAGCTTCTACCGCAAGTCTATGCAGGGTGGTATGTGCGATGTGACGGCCTACAAAAACGACCACGGCGACCAGAGCTATGTTTCGTGGGCCAATCAGGACGGCTCCACCTATATCTTCTGCATCATGCAGAGCCCCGACACCTGCGACACTTACGGCTACGCCAACCGCCGCCCGGCCCTCTATGAGACGACCCGCCTCATCGACTGGGTGTTCCAGAGCTTTTCCATCCAGCCTGCGCTGGACACCGACCTTGCTCTGGCAGAGCTCCCCGTGAAGTATTCCTCCGACACCGACACCCTCAAGCTCTACCCTGACAACAGCATGATGACCCTGCTGCCCTCTTCGGGCGACGGCACCGTGACTCAAAAATACTTCCATCTGCCCGACTATGTCTGCGCCCCCGTCCAGCAGGGCGATATTGTCGGCACCGTGGAGCTGAAGCTGGCCGGCGAGACCATCGGCATGGTCAACCTCATCGCCGGGCAGGACGTGAGCCGGAGCAGCCTGCTCTACTCTTTCTCGAAGCTGCAGGAGTTCTTCGGCAGCCTCTACCTCAAGGTAGTGCTCGTCGTCAGCGCCATCTGCGCCATCATCTATGTGGCGTGGGTCCTGCTCAACTCCCCCCGCACCCGCCATTCCTCCAAAAAAGTCCACCGCTATGGCCGTCCCCGCGACTGAGCCGTGCGGTCAGCTTCTTTTCTGAAAAAGCTGTAAAAAGCAGTTGACAAATACGCCCCCAAGTGGTAATATATACAGGCAGTCCGTGACTGCGAAAAACTGTATATGGGCGTGTTCCCGAGTGGCCAATGGGGACAGACTGTAAATCTGCTGCTTTTCAGCTTCGGTGGTTCGAATCCACCCGCGCCCACCAAACAAGAAAAATCCGAACCTGTTTCCGATTGGAGAAGGGTTCGGATTTTTCGTTTTCTTCGGGTACGATAGCAATCCGCATTTTTGATTTGTTGGCAACAACTGCGAATTGCATATCGCAAATATGCTGTTTGAATGTTGCGCTAATTTCTTGACTTGCGATAGAAGATCGAGGGCATAAAAATACCCCCATACTAGGTGTCCAGTATTGGGGGTACATATCACAGCATTGTGGGTGTTTTTCTATTGGATGAATATCAGGAAATATCTGTCATTATTTCCGGCTTGCCAGCAGAGCCTCGATCTTCTTGATGGGGTCGATGATGCTGGAAACGGACATGTCATGGTTCAGAGCCACGACGAAGTATGCGGCGTACTTGGAGACGTCAACATCGACGTACCAGTCACGGGTCAGCAGCTCAGGCATACGGTAGGTCAGGTTGGTGCCGGTGACATAGTCCAGAATGCCGTCGGTCACAGCCTTATCGAACTTCTCGAGGCCGCTGGTGAAGAGCGGGAAGGTGGCGTTGGCGATGATGCGCTTTGCGCCGCGCTCTTTCAGGTTGGTGGCAACTTCCAGCATACTCTCGCCGGAAGCGATGATGTCGTCAGCGACAAAGACGGTCTTGCCCTCGACGGAATCGCCCAGATACTCGTGAGCGACGATGGGGTTGCGGCCATTGACCACGCGGGTGTAATCGCGGCGCTTGTAGAACATACCCAGGTTGCAGCCCAGCACGCTGGAGAAGTACATGTTGCGGCTCATAGCACCCTCGTCGGGGCTGACCACGATGAACTTGTCCTTGTCGAAGCTGATCTCGGGGTTCTTCTTGAGCAGGTTCTTCAGGACCTGATAGGTGGGCATCGCATTGTCGAAGCTCATCAGAGGCACAGCGTTCATCAGGCGGGGGTCATGTGCATCGAAGGTGATGATGTTCTTGACGCCCATGGCCTGCAGCTCCTGCAGAGCCACAGCGCAGTCCAGACTCTCACGGGACACGCGGCGGTGCTGACGGCCACCGTACAGGCTGGGCATGATGACAGACACACGGTGTGCCTTGCCGGCCACGGCCTGGATGAGGCGTTTCAGGTTGGCGAAGTGGTCATCCGGAGACAGGTGGTTCTCATAGTTGAACAGCTTGTAGGTCACGCTGTAGTTGCCGGGATCAACAACGATGAAAATATCGTCGCCGCGCACCGACTCCTTGACCAGACCCTTGGCGTCGCCGCTCTGGAAGCGGGGGCAGGCGCTCTCGATGATAAAGCTATCGGTCTGGTAGCCGGCCTCGCTGGCCCAGCGCACCAGATGCTTATCGATGAGGTTGGTCAGCTCCTCGGCACCCGGGCAGGCGATGAGGCGCAGGTCGGCGACCTGAGGCTGGTGGAAGCAATCCTTAGGGGTAATGACAGACATAATTATAGCTCCTTAAAGTTTCTTTTATCAGTTGATAAAATCAGACGTTGAAGTGCATATCCGCTATTTATTCTATCACATTTTCGGCGTTTCGACACTAGAAACTTGCATCCAACCTGCATTTTCTGCGCCTTGCACATCTCTTTGTCGAAAAAGAGCCGGAGACTATGTGTTTTTTACAAAAACCATACATTCTCCGGCTCAAAAGTCATTCTTTTAAGTTTTTGCTCTTACAGGGCAGCGACAGCAGCCTTCAGCTTTTCGACGCGGTCAGTGTTCTCCCACTTCACGCCCAGATCCTCGCGGCCCATGTGGCCGTAAGCGGCCAGATTGCGGTAGATGGGCTTGCGCAGGTCGAGGTCGCGGATGATGGCGGCGGGGGTCAGGTCGAAGACCTTCTCCACAGCCTGCTCGATCTTCTCGTCAGCCACGACGCCGGTGCCGAAGGTGTCCACCATGATGGAGACGGGCTTTGCCACACCGATGGCGTAAGCCACCTGCACCTCGCACTGCTTGGCCAGACCAGCGGCCACGATGTTCTTGGCCACCCAGCGGGTCGCATAAGCGGCGCTGCGGTCTACCTTGCTGGGGTCCTTGCCGGAGAAAGCACCGCCGCCGTGGCGTGCGTAGCCGCCATAGGTATCGACGATGATCTTACGGCCGGTCAGGCCGGTATCGCCCTGAGGGCCACCCACGACGAAGCGGCCGGTGGGGTTGATATAATACTTGGTGTTCTCGTCCAGCAGCTCGGCGGGGATGGTGGCCTTGATGACCTTCTCCATCACATCGGCGCGCAGCTGCTCCATGCTGACGGCCTCGCTGTGCTGGCTTGAAATGACCACAGCGTCCACGCGGACGGGCTTGCCGTCCACGTACTCGACAGTGACCTGGCTCTTGCCGTCCGGACGCAGATAGTCCAGCTCGCCGCTCTTGCGGACTTCGGTCAGCTTCTTGGCCAGCTTGTGGGCCAGGCTGATGGGCATGGGCATCAGCTCGGGGGTCTCGTCGCAGGCATAACCGAACATCATGCCCTGGTCGCCGGCGCCGCCGACCTCATCGTTGGTGCCGAGGGCGATGTCGGGGCTCTGGCCGTCGATGTTGGAGATGACGGCGCAGGTGTCAGCATCGAATCCGAACTTTGCGCGGGTGTAGCCGATGTCAGCCACGACCTCGCGGACGATCTTCTGGAAATCGACATAGCAGTTGGTGGTGATCTCGCCCATGATGTGGACAAGACCGGTAGATGCGCAGGTCTCGCAGGCCACGCGGGCATTGGGGTCGTGGGTCAGGATCTCGTCGAGGATGGCGTCGGAGATCTGGTCGCAGATCTTGTCGGGATGGCCCTCGGTGACGGACTCAGAAGTAAACAGACGGTGCTTTGCCATTTTTGTACCTCCTTGGCGTTGGTGTGTGTGTATCAATATTGACAGCTTCCTACTCGTTCATCAAGTTTATGCAATTAAAAACGCTCAGAACCGAAGCTCTGAGCGTTGCACTCTTATCTTTCGGTTTCCCGCAGGATTTGGCACCTTATGCTCACGCACAGGTTGTCGGGCTTCACAGGGCCTGTCCCCTCAGCCGCTCTTGATAAGTCGGTATTCAGTTTGTCCGGGTAATATCTTATCATTGCTTCGTCGAAATGTCAAGAAGAGTCGCACTCTTTTTTGACATTTCGCGCAGATCGATAAGGCTCAATAACCCTTTGCCTGCTCGCCGTTCAGGATCTTAACGGCGCGGGAGGTACCCAGACGGTCTGCACCGAGGGCGAGGAACTTTTCCATATCCTCGACGGTGGAGATGCCGCCGGCGGCCTTGACCTTGCAGCGGCCATGCACGCCCTTGACCATCAGCTCCACGTCGTGGAAGTTTGCGCCTGCGGTGGAGAAGCCGGTGCTGGTCTTGATGTAGTCAGCGCCTGCCTCGCAGACGATGTCGCACATCTTGCGCTTCTCGTCGTCGGTCAGCAGGCAGGTCTCGATGATGACCTTCAGGACCTTATCGCCCACAGCCTGCTTGACGGCGCGGATGTCCTCGCGGACGGCGTCGTACTCGCCGTTCTTCAGGCGGCCGATGTTGATGACCATATCCACCTCGGCAGCGCCGTTCTCGATGGCAGTCTTGGCCTCAAAAGCCTTGGAAGCGGTGTCCATTGCGCCCAGAGGGAAACCGACCACACAGCAGACCGGGATGCGGCCCGCCATGTACTCGACGGCCTGCTTCACATAGCAGGTGTTGATGCAGACGGAAGCCGTGTGGTTGGCGATGGCCTCGTCGCACAGGGTCTGGATCTGGGGCCAGGTAGCCTCAGGCTTGAGCAGGGTGTGATCGACGTGGGACAGGATCTCTTCACGATTCATACTTTTTTCCTCCTGAATCGAAGTTGTTTTGAAAACAGCTTCTTAGTTCTTGGTGGCACGGTGTACCTTCGCCATGCCGACAGCGCTCAGGGCAATGGCCGTTGCAGACACCGTTGCGCCGATGATGCCCAGCACCAGACCGGAGACCAGAAATGCAAAACCTTTCAGACCACGTTTCATAATACCGTACCTCCTGAAATTATATCAGATATTTTTCTGCCGCTGGCAGAAAAATATCTCACTTACGCTTAAAAACGATGAGCTTGCTGAACACATAATTCAGCACGACCACCACCACGTTGGAGAACACCTTCACCGCCATGCCCCACAGGGCCTGGGCATCGTAGAAGCTGGTGACAAAGATGGCCGTCGGGCCGTCGGCACCGCCGATGATGGCGATGGCGGCAGAGCCGTCGGAGATGGAGGGAGCGGGCGCTGCGCCGCCGGTGGCCATGTGCAGCACCGTATCCGGGCCAAACCAGCCAGCCAACAGGCTCAGCGCACCGTTCATAAAGCTCTCCACCAGCGCTGCGCCCTGGGCGGCCAGCAGGTTGCCGAAGATCATCATGATGGCGGCATCCAATACCAGTGTACCCAGACGGCAGGTGACGAATGCACCAAATTCTTTCAGTGCTTCCCTGCCCTGCGTCCGGCTGGCGAAGACGAACGCCCGGTTGGTGACGTAGGCGAACAAAATGCAGATGACATTGTCCAGCACATTGCCCCAGCTGTTGGCGGCTTCGTAGCCGAACAGGCGGCTGAACAGCGCATACAGTACGATGTTCAGCAATGTGGTCAGCACACCGAAAACGAGATAAGCCAGCACCTCGCGGTGCTTTATAAACCAGTTTTTCATAATTGTACAAAAACAGCCCCGCCGCCGTTTTCCCGGCAACGGGGCTGTTGATCGCATTGTGTCAGAAGCTTTTCTTCCGAACGAGGGGCTGATTACTCAGCGTCGTTCAGCAGAGCCTTCATGGACAGGCTGATGCGCTTCTTGTCGAAGTCAACATCCAGCAGCTTCACGTCGACCATATCGCCGACCTTCAGTGCGTCGGAGACCTTCTCAACGCGGTCATTGCTGATCTCACTGATGTGGACCAGACCGTCAACACCCGGCAGGATGCGGACGAATGCACCGAACTTGGTCAGGGACACGACCGGAGCATGGAAGGTGCTGCCGATGGGGTAGTTGTTCTTCAGCTGCTCCCAGGGGTTGTCCTCAGCCTTCTTGTAGCCCAGAGAGACCTTGTGGTTCTCGGTGTCGATATCCTTCACATACACCTCGATGGTGTCGCCAACGGAGACGACCTCAGAGGGATGCTTGATGCGGTTCCAGCTCAGCTCGCTGATGTGGCACAGACCGTCCACACCGCCGATGTCAACGAATGCACCGTAAGAGGTCAGGCTCTTGACGACGCCGGTGTAGGTCTTGCCGACCTCGACGCTTGCCCAGAACTCCTCACGCTTAGCCTTGTTCTGCTCAGCGGTGACCTTGTTGATGCTGCCGACGATCTTGCGGCCGGAGCACTCGGTGACGACCAGCTGAACGTGCTGGCCGACCAGAGCAGTGTAGTCCTCGTCGCGGCGCATAGTGGCCTGAGAACGGGGGACGAACACCTTGACGCCCTTGACGTTGACGACAACGCCGCCCTTGTTGAACTCGGTGACGTCGCCCTCGACGACCTCGCCGGACTCAGCTGCCTTGGCGATCTCTTCCATGCCCTTGCGAGATGCGAGCTTCTTGCGGGAGAGCTGGATGACGCCATCCTGATCCATAACCTTCTCGACGATGAGGTCCAGCTCATCGCCAACTTTCACCAGGTCCTCGACCTTGGCGGAGGAATCATCGGTCAGCTCGCTCAGCTTGACAAAGCCGGTCTGCTTAGCTCCGATATCCACCTGGATCTCGTTGGCAGAGATGCTGGTCACGATTCCTTTCACAATACTGCCTGCATGAACACGCTTTTCCTCGGATGCATTCAGCATCTCCTCAAAGCTCATGCTGTCATTGATTTCTGCGCTCATACTGTTAAGTACCTCCTCAATAATAGACGATGGCGTTGAAGCCCCGGCTGTGACGCCCGCCGTCTTTACATCTGCAAACCATTCCGGCCGAAGTTCGCTCGCTGTCTCGACCGTTACGGCACGCGTGTGTTTTGCGGCGACCTGTACCAGCTTTTGGGTATTGGAAGAATGATGACCGCCAATGACAACAATGATGTCGCATTGTTGGCTGAGGTCTTCCGCTTCCTGTTGCCTCGCCCACGTCGCATTACATATTGTATCAAAAATTCGGGCGTTTGTATAGGCTTTTTTGAGAAACTCCGAACTTTCTTGCCATTTTGTTACCTGAAATGTGGTCTGTGCAACTGCAAAAATGGGCTTTTGGGGGTCAGAAGGCCCTTTCCACGCCTTCAGCTGGGCCAAATCGCTGAAAACGAATACCTCTCCCCGGGTATGTCCGACGATGCCCTGCACCTCCGGATGGGACGCATCACCGGCCACCACGAGCACTGCACCGGCGGCTTCGGCCTCGGAAGCGATCTTCTGTATCTTCTTCACGAAGGGGCAGGTGGCATCGTGATAAGTGCAGCCCCGGGCGTCCAGCTCGTCGTAAATACTGCGGGGGACACCGTGGCTGCGGATGACCACCTCGTAGCCCGTAGGGACATCAGCGGGGGTGTCTGCTACCAGTGCGCCCCGGCGCTCAAGGTCTTCCACGGTCTGGGGGTTGTGGATGAGGGGGCCGAGGGTGGCCACCTTGCGGCCCTCATCCAGCAGACCGTAGGTCAACTTGACCGCGCGGTCCACGCCGAAGCAGAAACCCGCAGTCTTTGCAAGTCTGATTTCCATTGCTTGTCCTTCCTATTCTAGAGTCCTTGCCCTCTCAGTCTCGCTTTGCTCGACAGATCCGGGTTGCGGCTCCCAGCGTCTGCTTCGCTGTCGCTCGCATCCT
>ERZ860388.1453-NODE-1453-length-15391-cov-2.872783_pt1 | contig 15391 bp, 10 predicted proteins | sample MGYA00509978_ERZ860388 | MGnify/ENA primary metagenome ERZ860388 (study PRJEB30046, sample SAMN00715225) | human gut metagenome | study: EMG produced TPA metagenomics assembly of the A metagenome-wide association study of gut microbiota in type 2...
CCGCCATAGTGGTAGAGGGCGTACAGGCGGATGTAGTCTGCGGCAAAGGCATACTTCTTGGCCCGAAAGGCCTGCTCTACCCAGGGCACTTGCGCGATGTCGAACCGTTTCAAGTCCCATAGCATGATTTCATAGTCCGGCAGATGGACTTTCCAACTGTCGATGCATTTTTGTATTTTCTGAGGATAAGGGTCGCCGCTCAGCCAGCAGAGGTGTATTCGTTTGGGTATCATATTTTTCTGATGTTTTGAGGTGGAACAGGCGGTGCCGGCGTCTTCGTGCACGGCGGCAATACTTCGCACAATACTTTCTGCATCTGGCACTTCCACGACAGATTTCCGATGCTCTCGCGTATCTCCCGGCCGGTCATCGGCAGCGACCGGCAGAAGGCCACTATGCCGTCGATGTCCACTGCTGTCTCGTCCGCCGGAATTTTCATCACGTATGCCTTGCCGTCAAAGTCCTCATCGGTTTCCGAATAGGCGAACGCGAGCCCGCGTGCGGCATATTCACGGTTTTTCAATGTTTTGATGTGGGTGATGCCGCTTCTATGGCGTGCGAGGCTCCCTATGCCCATATCGGCCTGTTCGAAGAGCTCATCCAATTCTTCCCCGTGTCTCATCCCGTGTAGGATCACATATCTCTCTAAGTTATATTTCTTGATGAGTGGGAGAATATCGTTCTCTTCCCGTTTCGCCGCGAAATTGCCGACGATGTGGAAATATACATTATATCCGGAGTTTGCTTGGTAATAATTGACTAAGCCTTTTACTAGGCGGTCGAAGCCATGCCAGTAATGGATTTCCGCCACCCCGATCAAGTGGAGCTCATGGCTCGTGTCGTTTATGTGTTTCTTTAGCTTGATTTGTTTGAAGTCTATCCCGTTCGATATTTGTATGGTACGGCTACCGAATATTGTTTGGTAATCGGAAAAGGTGATGACCCCGCTTAACCGCTTAGCTAACGTATGGCGGAAGCATTTGTCGATAAGCAGCGTTGCCTTACGGGAGAAACCGATATATTCTTGATCATAGGGGTATGTAGGTATCTCCATGACCACTTTCACGTGGTTTTTACGCATCTGCCATACCATGTGGAGCGTGAAAGGGTTCGCGTTATTGTCTGAGCGCATATAGACGAGGTCGATACCTTCTTTCCTGACGTATTCCACTATAGAGGAATACTCGATTCTTTTAAGGATCTTGCCTTTTATGCCAGTTCCGTAATCCCGTAAAATCTCGGAGTCGATCATGCGTAGTTTCCTGCCAGCTGGTTCTCGCATGTAGCAAAGCCTTGTATCCACTCCGCATGCCTGTAAAGCGTCTACTTGATATTGTATCTTCTTGCTGATCCCGTTCGCCGGGTTAAATCCATGGAATATAAGGAATAGGGCTTTCATCTTTTTATCTTTGATTTTAGGAAGTTAATTATGTTATATACGCCACTCAATTGAATATATATGCAGGAGATGAGAACGGCAATAACCGCTTTTATGAACAAGTTTGCCAGCTCCGGTAATATAATGGATGATTGGTGGATAGACCATAGGCATACTATCAATATACCCACGAGCGGAGCCGGGGAAATAAGTTGTCTGATTAAAGACGCTAGGCTGCGTTTTAGCGTCACTTTATACATCCATACATAACATTGTATGAAATTGATGGCGAAGGTCGCACATATACACCATGCGACAGCTTCGAGGCTCTTGAATATGAATATGCCAGCGAGGATGCCTGATACGTTCAATAGGGCTGAGAATACGCCACATATGAACAGGCTTTTCGTATCGTTGGCTGCTTGGTAGATGGAGCCGGAGGTGGACAGGATGATCTGTATGCCTACGGATAAGGATAGGATCTGAAATACGGGAACGGATGGCAGCCATTGGTCTCCGAATAGGATGAGCGTAATCTCCTTGGCGCAAAACCATAATAATACTGATAATGGGAACCCGATGAATGCTAGGATGCGGATGACTTTCTCGTAGGAGAGGGCTAATTTAAGCGGATCATCTTGAAAATTGGAGAAGACGGGATGCATGACTGGTGATATGACATGTGTTATGTTTTGCAACGGGAGCATCATCAAGCGGTACGACTTCTCGTAATATCCTAAGGAATTCATACTCATATACTTTCCTATTAATAATTTATCAAGGTTTCTGCTGAAGTAATTTATCACATTAAACATGAATTGATATGCGGAATAACTGAATATCTCATGAATGGATTTTGATCCAAATGTGTATTTTAATTTCTGGGGCTTTTTTCTTATGGAAATAATGAATATAAGGATGCTTGAGAATATAGGATTGATAATTAAGGCATATAATCCAGCTCCTGATATAGCTGCTAAGATTGCTATGATTCCTCCAATGCATTGAACAAATAAACTCCTGTATGCTATAAATTTAAATTCTTTGTCCTTGAATAATAGTGCGTTTGGAACGATGTTGGCTGAGGCAAAGAATAAGTTGAAAGATAATAAATGACATATGGATAGCAATGAACTCTGTTTGTAAAATAAGGAGATTGGCCATGATGACAAGAAGAATAAAATGGAGATCCCTATCCCGGTCCATAGTGTAAAAGAGAATATATCGTTAAGTTTATCCTCTGTTAAATGCTTGTTTTGAATGATAGCTGGAGCGATCCCTAAATCACTGAAAATACTGAAAAATGAAATGATGACGGTGGCGATCGCTACGACCCCGAATTCCTCTGGATCGATCAGCCGGGCCAGTACACCTGCCACGGCTAAAGAAATGATGATTCCTGAGTATTTTGATATAGCTGTATAGATTATTCCAGATGCCAACTCTTTTTGTATTGATGCCATATTTTTCTAGTAGAGGTGTATTATTCTCCTAATAGGCAAATATATGTTTTTTATTTAAATTATTCATGAGGTGTTCCTTATTTTCGATAAAAATACATACCTTTACATTAAAACAATAAAATTAAATGAGAGTCCTATTTGTCTATAAAGAGAAAAATGGGGATAATTTATTTGTTCCCGTGATTCGAACGAGGCTTTCTGTTCATGGAATAGAGGCTATCAGCTCAGTTGATGAGTTTTGGAATCCATCCCGGTCTTATGATATCATCCACATTCATTGGCCTGAGGAAGTGGTGGGATGGAATGTGAATGACGTGGATATCGATAAGCGGCTGGAGACCCGGCTGAGATATTTTAAGGAGAAAGGCTCTCGGGTTTATTATACGTGCCACAACTTATCCCCTCATTATGGAAGTCCTTTGCATCAAGCTTGCTATAGAGTGGTAGAGAGAATGGCCGATTGCATGGTACACCTCGGTAACTATAGTCTAGGCAAGATGGCCGGTCTATATCCTGATTGTAGGCATGTCCTAATTCCTCATCCGATTTATCTGGGCGCTTATGACGATACTCTGACGAGAGAGGCGGCAAGAGAATATTGGGGCATTGACCGGAGGACTTTTGTGGTTACGGCGTTTGGCAAATTCCGGAGGAGAGATGAGGTCTGGATGACGTTGAAAGCTTTTTTCTCTTTGCCTCGAAGGAAGAAGCTCTTGCTGGCCCCAAGAATGCTTCCGGGGAGTTATCCGAAGCCTTTATTGTCCGTAATACGTTGTTTATTACATCTTTTAGGGGTACGAACGGAGAATAATGAGCGGATTATATCAGATGAGGATTTACCGTATTATTTTGCGGTGTCTGATGTTGTCTTTATACAGCGTTGCGTTATCCTTAATTCCGGAGTAGTTCCGATGGCTTTCTTGTTCGGGCGGGGTGTCGTTGGCCCTGATAGCGGGAATGTGGGTGAATTACTGAGGGTGACAGCGAACTTGGTCTTTTCCCCCTCGGATCAAGGGTCTGTCAATTCAATGCTTCGCTCTGCCATGAACATGGATTTGGACGATTTAGGAGCTAAGAACCGGAGGTATGCCGACAAGTATCTCCATCCCGATAAGATAGCCGGTCTTTATGCGAAATGTTATCATTTTGAGGAATCGCATTGATCCCTTTTATCGGGTTCGTTTCCATTGCTGTCCGCATGGGTCATAATGTTTGACAACTTTAGCAGGATTGCCTACGGCCACAGAGTAATCTGGTATATCTTTTGTGACGACACTGCCCGCACCGATCACGCAGTGCTTGCCGATATGTACGCCTGAGGTAATGACCGTGTTCGCTCCTATCCAAGACTCATCTTCTATGATCACAGGGGAGGTAGTTATGCCTTGTTTTACGATTGGTTTAGAAATATCATGGTATGTATGGTTGAGCCCGGATATAGTGATGTTCTGAGCCAAGATAACTTGATTCCCAATAAAAACGGGACCGATGATCGTATTATGTATGCCTATGCGTGAATGATCACCGATGTGTACGTGGCCTACCCCGTTGTCTATCGTGACGTAATGCTCAATTATACTTTCCTGTCCAAGTATGAATGAGTTAATGGGACTGACATTCATTATAGCAGATCTTCTGATCTTGCTCCGTTTTCCATAGGTTAACATAAATGGATTGACAAACCATTTAACCCATAATCTAGGGCAAGAGCCTCTTTGATTCATTATTAAGTAATGAACCGTTCTCTTTAATCTGTCATTTTTCTTTATCTTTTGTTTAAGATCGCTGATATTCATTTCTTTAAGGATTGAATGACTTCCATATAAACTTGCAATAGTTTCCTAGCCGTATGATTCCATGAGAATAATCGGGATCTTTGTAATCCATATTTTATTTGTTCATCATGGAATGCTTGATCTTCTTCTAGCCGCAGCAATAAGGAAGCTACTTCTTCTTCGTTGAAAGGATCTGCCAATAATCCTCCCTTTCCGGCGATCTCAGGCATGGCCGAGGTATTCCCCGTTATCACGGGTGTACCGCATGCCATAGCTTCTAGCATGGGGATACCGAAGCTTTCCCTTAGGGAGGTGTATAGGAAGACGAAGGCCCCATTGTACAAGTATGCCAAATCCTTGTTGGAGATGTAACCTGGGTAAGACAGGTAAGGCTTGATTTCCTCTATATGCTGCTCTCTCAATATCATATCCAGCTTGTCTTCGCGTAAGTCCGCTATTAATAGAGGACGCTTTCTTGATGAGCGCTTGAGATACAGACTGTATGCCTTCAAGGTGCGGGGTACATTTTTCTTAGGGTCCGTATTTCCTAGGAAGAAAAGGTAATCGTCCGAATGAATGTATTTATGGGTGATGGCGGATATGCCTGATAGGGGATGAAAATGCTGGCTGTATCCATTGTAGATCGCCATGATTTGTTCTTTGGGCAGACATAAGGCCTCTCGAATCCGATCACGTTCAAAATGAGATACGGTAATGATTCTCTTACACTTAGGGAGTATACGGGGAACTACTAAACGTCGGTAGTGCCAACCCATGTTTTGGTACCATGATGTATTATCTCCCTGCTTGGGCTCAAGGAAGATGATGTCGTGCAAGGTCAATACCAATGGGACGGGGCAATGAATCGGAGCCGTGTTACTCGTACAATGCAATAGGTCTGGCCTTATCTTGGCTACAGCCCGTGGCAACGCCACCTGCTCCCAAAGGGGGTAGGTGGGGCATTTTACCTCCACGATGTGCGTATTGCTTGTTTCTTCTAGGCAATGATCTTCTCCCGGACTTACGAATATGAAATATTCATTTTCCTTGTCGATTTTCTGTAGCTCTCGAATGCTCTCGAGCGCTACAAAATCCATCCCGTGCTTATTCGTACGGAAAATTCGCTGGGCTTCAATGGCTATCTTCATGATTTGGAGAATGTTTGGTGTGAGAGAATGTATGCTTTTTCCCTATTCGGAACGTGTTTAGGAACATGAGGAAGAATAGGATGGGAACACTGGCGATCGCCTTCCTGAATTTTTGGTCCACTAAATAGTCTGGAACCGCTACGCTAAAAGTGATGCCTAGCCATATCAAGAGGAACCACCATTTAATGGAGATTATGATATCAAGTGGACTTAGGATGGCGGCAATTAACGTGATAAACCCTAGCAATAAGACACGAGGGGGCATCATCCATTGAAATAATTTATCGCAATAGTCCCAATTTCCTTTTATTAGTGCTCCCGGTATCTGGAGAATCCCTGAGAGTAAGTTGTGGAATTGTGTGGCAAGCCAGCGCTGTCTTTGATTATAGAAGTCTTTCTTGCCTCTTACTTTCTCGTCGTATGTATAGACATCTTCAAGATATTCGATATATATATTTTGGAGTAACAGTTTTCGCTCCATGTACTTATCTTCCCCGATATCGTTGCAACCTTGTATGATATTCTTGAAAAGACCGTATTCGAAAGCCATACCCGAGCCACTTAAGGCGGACGAGAAACCTAGGCGGGTATGTCCTTTCCTGAAAATAGAGTTGTTGATCTCCTCGCTAACGGCGTCGAGCACCGCTATGCTGCTATCTCTGTTCTTGGCTACCCTATGCGTCTGTATGGCTGAACAACCTGCATAAATAGCATCGTTTATTTTCTCTATATAATTGTTTTTTACGATATTATCGGCGTCAAGGATAATCACGTTGTCATATTTTGTTTTTCCTTCTTCAATGTAACGGATGGCTGCCTTGAGGGCCTCTATTTTGGTACTTTGTGGGTTCTCCATTTTTATAATCTTTACGGATAATGACTTTAGCCTATCGAGGGTTTCCTGACGCATTTGGTTGGCTATCACGATAATATCATATAATTCTCTTGGATAGTCTTGCTGAAGGAAACTTTTGACGGAGTCTATAATTACCTCATCCTCCCCATAGGCCGGAAATAAGGCCGCAAAACGGTATTTTTTCATAGTCGTAGGGTATTTATAAGTCGATTTCCTTTTAGAGTAAACGGCGAATACGAATAAATACAGTACGCATACCATAAAACATAGGAATACGATGGCGTCTATCAATTGAAATAGATACTCCTCCTTGTCTATCCAATTTTCTCCTATTTGAAAGAATTGCTCAATCATGGTGTTTTATATTTGAATCAGTTGATTTTTTTTCTTGTATTTCTTGATCTAGATAGGGTCCTACCATTATAAAAGTAAGTCCCGTAAAGGAAATTACCATTGTCGGGAATTGTCCCCAGAAAGAGTTCCCGTATGCATTGATAAACATTCCGAATATGCCACAAAGTAACCCTGTCAGTAGCCCTTTCAGCTCCGGATCTCTGAGCCGCATGGCTATGATCCATCCTCCCCATCCAATGGATAGAAAGATCATGCTTAGGTAAAGTGTCAAGCCAACCGCTCCTGTCTCCACCCAGATTTTGACATACCATGAATCTGTTGGAATGGAGGTGGTAAAGCGTTTTGATATTCTCTCTCCAGCCCTGTCACCTGATAATCCCAGCCCTTCTCCAAAAGGCTTGTATTTCATGTAGGATGCCAATTTCTTTTGATTTTCTTTTCGAACATTGAATGAGGCGTCTTCTGTCGGGGTGAATGCGGTACGCATCCTTCGGATGGTAGCGTTGCTATTTCCTATAGTAGTAAGGGCAAAAAAAACATAAGTAAGCAATAATAAGGTCGAGCTTGTGATAATGGTTTTGGTTTGTTTACTGACGAATGTATAAAGTGCCAATCCTGCTAATGGAACGATCATGGCCCCTCTTGTACCGGAAAGGAACATCGCGTAAATGGCTAGGATAGCTATGCTTAAATAATATATTCTACATAAATAGGAGCGCATGTGGAATGCTGCGATCCCAAAGAACATAGTGGCGGCTCCCATATTCGCCCCCATATTGCTAGCGTCGGTGAAAAAAGAGAAATAGCGGACTCCGGACCATATGATATGAGTCGTAGCTCCCCCTTCATTAAGCCATTTGGTCTCGAAACTGTCAAATCCAATATATTTTTGCATGAAGGTTTTAGTTATAGCTAAAAGGGTGAATAGGGATAAACAAAATATCAAGGATTTTAAAAAAGAGTAACGAGTGCATAATAACGATGTAATAATAACAATGATAAACCCATTGAATATCAGTCCTCTTGATAATATCCAAGCCTCAAGTACTCCGGAGGGGTTAGCGATTTCAAAGATACAATATCCCATCCATATACAGCACATGACGCTTAAGGGGTGAATTGCTCTTTTCCATTCGATGTTCTGATAAAGGGCCGCATGAATGGATAGTAATACTAAGGCTGTTACGTATAGGATATCCATGATTACGCTAACGCCTTCTATTGGAATATATCGGGTAATACCCAATATGAAATAGTTGATCGTAAAAATGACAAATAGTATGAACCAAGGATATTTCAATAATAGGATACAGGTTATACATAACAAAGGCAAAGCTATTATCATCCCGAAAAGAGGGATGTTATTCAATAGTAAAGCTCCTCCTATTCCTACTAGTCCTATGACAAGGATTAATAGGGTCATATTGAAAGAAGAATCCTCTTTTATCTCTCTTGAAGTATCCATGAGCTTCGCTATTTTATGGCCGAATTGGTTGCGGTTAACCCCATATACATCATACGGTTCGTGAAAGAGCGCATGGAGGTCTGAGGGGGCAATTGCCCGGTGAAATCTTCTACGGCTTCTCGTGAGGCGTTATTCAAGTATAAATACAAAGATGTATTTTTAGTTATCTCACGCAAATAACTAACAAATTCCTTATCGCTATTTTTCCATACTCTGCGTACATTAGCTATTAGAATATTAACTTGACTTGAGCTTAGCAAATGTGGAGGCACACTGTTTCCTTGAATGGAAGGATATTCGATTAATACAATGTCTGGTTGACTTTCGGCTTTAATATACTCTTCTATATTTTCTGTGGTGAATAGTGACGATTCAATGTTTATCTCTTCTCCGATCCTTATATATCGTACTTGGAAACCTAGCTCTTCCCAACGTTCTTGAAAATATTTGGCAACGAATGTCTTCCCTTCTCTTTCTTCTATACTTAATATATTTATGTATAGAGTCTTATTTTTTTGCAAATAAGGAGCCAACCGATTGCAAGCGTATGCGGCTGATATTCGGTTACAGGTCTTTACAAATCCCCTGTATTTCAATTGGGAGTTGCGTCCGTTGAAGGCTCCTAATATATTCATTCCTGTGAGGCGTTTAGTCCGTTCTGCATCCCGGAGGGTACGGTCTAGTAATTCAATGACCAAATTTAGGGCTATAATGAAAATTAAACTACCGATAAAAGCGGCTATGACTAAAAACATGCGCTTACCTTTGTCACTAAACAATGGATAAGCGGCCTCTGAGATAGTTGTTAAGTTTGATGAGGTTAATTGTAAGTTCACCTGTTTCATCTTAGCCATATTTAAGGCATGGAGAACTTGTAGATAAGACTGTTCAGTGACATTGATCTCTCGTTCTTGCTGGTTGATCTTAGTCCCAATGGGAGAATAATTCTTATACTGCTCCTCGAAATCGTGCTTTCTTTTGTTTAAAATCTCTAAGTCTGCCTTGGATTTCACTTGTATCAAGGTCTGTGACAACCATTCTTGTACTAATCCGTCAATAGCGACTCCTTCTTTACTTTCTTTATAGCTATTAATTTTATCTGTCAGTAATGCTATTCTCTTCTCGACATCTTTCAGTTGATCTTGATATCGTGTTAATTCTGTATCCTTGTTTAATGCGTTTTCAGAGGTGAAAGTCTCTATCTCGGTGATTTTACCACTGATGCGGGAAACATCTTCCAATGCGTTGATAAACTCTTCATTCGTTTTGACAAGTTTAGTACGAACTTCCATATATTTCTCTAACTCGTTGATGATTTTGGTTGAGCTCTCGTAACTTCGTTGTGTTTCTTCGTAACGGTTCTCAAAATCAGCAAAAGAGTTTGCGATAGATTTTGTTTGTTCTGTATAATTTATGACGCTGTTTTGTACGTTATAATTTGTAAGATCATTTTCTTGTTGATTGAGTTTTGTCCTTAATTTATTCAATTCCTGCTCATAATATTTTACGATATCATTTGCTGTTTTATATTTTAAATTATCGTAAGAATATTTCATTTCTTCGCTGACTAACTTAACCGTATTCCATGTGATTCCGGGATCTGAGCTAGTGTAGGCTATCTCTATCAAATCGCTATTACCTTGGCGTCTAATAATTATGCTGGATAAAGCTGCGTAGCTATAGAATGCAGCTCCTCCGTTGAGCAATTCATGCAAATAATTGCGGCTATCACTGTTTTTATATTCTTTAAATCTGTTTATAGTGTTATCGAGAGAAGCCGTGTCTATTAAATTTATTATTTCTTCAGGTATAGATGCTGTTAATTTCTTGTAATTGTCAGCTGTTATATAGAGATTATCTATTTCAGGATTTCCTTGTGTTAGGTTTAATGCTAATAATTTTAGTGATACGTTTTCTAGGGTTCCTCTTGATTTTGTTAAATTAACCAAGTTATCATATGTGTTGTTTACTGCCTGCCAATCAGGTTTTGTCTCTTCATCTAAACCCGTGTTGGAGGTAATACCTGTGTAGATCGAAGTTGTCACGGTGTATTTTTTCTCCATGAATTGACTGAAATAGGCAACCAATGCTGTTACAATAAGCGTTCCAAATATCAGTTGGTGACGAATTCTATATAAAAAACGGGATATGTATAGTGTAATATCCATAAATTATCGATTTATGATTTTTACATTTGTAAGCATCTCTAATAGGGTTACCGCATTGTGTAAGGTAGCTCTACCCTCTTGATAAGAGATTACGGCTCCAGAACGACGTCCTCTTTCCATGGCCAAAGTCGTAATGTCAATTTTACCGTTGATGAAGTCTTGTTCCGATATTTTCATTTGGGCGTTGTAAAGGGCAGCAGCGTCTGATTTAGCTTTCAAAGTAGCTAAAGCTTGCAATACGTTATTATAAGCTTCCAATATTTTTAATTTCCGTTCTTCTATTGAGATCTCATATTCATAATCTAATTGCCGGAAACGAGCTTTCCGAGCTCGTACCTTTTGGCCACGGCTAAATAGGTCACCAAATGGGATAGACACCGATATGCCTGCGCTATAAGTATGTTGATTACTACCCAGACTTGTGAGATATTCAGGATATTCTACGGTTTCATGAGAGGATAGCTGCACTAATCGTCCATATTGGTACTGTCCGTATACCCTGAAATAATCTAGCCATTCTCTTTTGGTCACTTTCATTTCAGCATTAGCTTCATCTTTCTTAGCTTCGTAAATCTTGATCGAAGGGTGATCATATACTGATTCTAAAAAAACAGATAAAGGTGGTAATTGGATACGTTCATAATCATCTAGCATCGCTTGAATAGAGTCTGAGCCAGATGTTACTTCCACGGTTGTAGCTTTATCGAAATAGGTTTTCTTTTTCTGAGCTATAGCCGAAAGGATACTGAATATGAATAGGATGATAAATAAGTTCTTCATACGATTTATTAATGGATCTATACGTCCTCTTTCTGTACGAACGCCGTAAAGGTCTTAATGATGATCTTCATGTCCAGCCAGAAAGAAAATGTATGAGCGTATTTAATATCTAATTGTTTACGTTCCTCGGCGGACATACTACCAGAATTGCCACGTTTCTCTACTTGCCAGAGGCCTGTAAGGCCGGCAGGAGCCATGAAGCGTTGTATGTATTCATCGCTGGTCAATAATTCCGCCTCGTATACGGGAAGAGGACGATTACCAACGATGGACATGTCTCCTTTTAATATATTGAATAGCTGGGGGAGTTCGTCAATGCTGTATTTCCGGATAATATGGCCGATCTTTGTTATACGGGGATCATTCTCTAATTTGATGAAAGCGTTGGAACGTTCGTGACGTTTTACTTTTAAATAGTCGTTTTCAGGAGTAGCGTCATTATCAGAATATAAAATGATATTTTGTTTATTCTCTTTAAAAAAAGAGGTCGCATTCTGTGAATTCACAGAAGTTGCTGAAGAGGCTGTAGCCTCTTCAGCAATAGATTCCGTATACTGATTAAGCTTTTTATACTCTGTTATGCGCTTGTCCGCATCCATATACATAGAGCGGAACTTATAAAAATCGAAAACCTTATAGTTGCTGCCTACTCGTTTCGACTTGTAGAAAGCGGGGCCTTTGTCCTCCAGCTTGATCCAAATCACCGTGATGATAAAGATAGGGGAGAGGCAGAGGAGCGCCATGGATGAGAAAATGATGTCGAAGACCCTTTTCCATAAAGGCAGCTTGAAAATGGCGAGATCAGGCTCTTTTATTTGAGGCTTACGCGCTTTTTCCATTCTCTTGCATTTCTCGGCGATACCCAGTAGCTTCACTAAATCTTCCTTAGAGGTAGACTCGGAGATGACACAGTCCGTTCCGGCTTGCAAATAGGATATTTTCTCCTCCCGGGTCATTTCCGGGGCGATTAATACGATATAGATATTTTGAAACGTCTTATGCAAATGCATGATCGCAGGAATGTTTAACGTAGGATCTGTTTTCTCGATGAATACACAATAATCCATTTCCTCGGCAGGAAGAAGCGTGTTTTTCATCTGCAGAAGCGTTATACATTCTATGACCCCGGTGCCTAATGCCTTACGTAAACGTTCGGCCAACGGCACGTTATTACCGAAAAAGACATAATTCATTATCTTAATATTCGTTTTACCCTTACCCTTAATTCCTCTGGATTGAAAGGCTTCAAGATAAAGTCTTCCGCCCCTTCCTCAAACAAACGTATTCTATTTGAGCTGCTCTCTACGCTCGATAGGATCAAGACCGGTATATGGCTGAACATATCGTTCGCTTTTAAATAAACCAAGAATTCCTCTCCGGACATTTCTGGCATATTCAAGTCAGAGATGATCAAATCCGGTAAATTGCCTTCTTGAAGCCAAGCGATCGCTTTCAAAGGATTTTCTTTATAGGATACCTTGTAAGTACTTGATAAATAAAGCATGATTATCTTTGCGATTTCTTGCTTGTCATCCACTAAAAGAACAGATTTCTCCATAGAGTCGTATAATGTTGTCGTCTTTTGTTTTATTTGTCATGCAAATTTAGAACTTTTAATTGGAAAAATCTATGTTTTTCAATTGTTTTTTTGAAAAAACAGTTCGGACTTTGAAAATAGGGGAAACTGCGATTTTTTGATTAAGTTTGTACGCACATAAATGAGATGAGTATTCGAAGATGCGTTGGAGGAAATATATAGATTTTGATGTTATTCATTTATTGGTTGGCGCTATTGTCGGGGTGGGTTTGTCCTCTTGCCAGCCGGAGATGCCGGTGATCTCTACGATAACCGTGGAGGCGGATGGCCTGACGGTTCCCGTGAACCCGGATCTGTATGGTTTGACCATTGAGGAGATCAACCACGGGATCGATGGGGGGCTGTATGCCGAGCTGATCCAGAACCGGAGCTTCGAGGATGGCGTGCCACCCTTGAACTGCCCTTACGACGCCGCCCGGAACGTCTTGATTACCCCGAATGGCTGGACGATCCCTTTCATGCGGGGAGATTCCGTACCGGGATGGAGGCGGATCGTCCCTAATACACAGATATACCCGGATATGAAGGAGCTGGTGAATGATAAGAACCGGCGGTCGTTGCTCGTGGCCGTATCGACTTCCGGGGAGTCGGGGCGCGGAGGCGTTATAGCCGAGGGATACCGGGGGATACCGATCCGGAAAGGGGAACGATACGATCTCTCGTTTTTCGCCAAGGGGGCGAATATGGTGCCCCGTACCATCCGGGTGGCCTTGGAGGACTCGATGGCTAATACGGTCTTGAGCGATGTGTTTCAGGTAGCGCCGCTATACGAGTGGAAACGATACAGGCATACGTTTACGGCTACGGAGGACGCGCCGAACGCTGTCTTGACGATCACGGCCGATACCTCCGCCGTGTTTTGGCTGGATGTGGTATCGCTCTTCCCGGAGGATACGTGGAAGGGACGGAAGAACGGGCTGAGACCGGACTTGGCGGCGCTGGTCGATTCCTTGGCCCCTCGTTTTATCCGTTTCCCCGGAGGCAGTTTCGTGGAGGGGTATACGGCGGGTACGTACCCTATCTGGAGGGAGACGCTGGGCGATATCTCGGAGCGTAAGCATTTCTGGAACGTATGGGCCTATGGTACGACGAACGGCATGGGCTACCACGAGTACTTGCAAATGTGCGAGGATATGGGGGCGGAGCCTATCTACGTTATTAATAGCGGGATCACGAGCCAAAGCCGCCGGCCCCGCTACGAGGATATCACGGCGATGGATAAGCTCACGGGAGATGCCTTGGACGCTATCGCCTACGCGAACGCCCCGGCGGATTCCCTGCCGGGCGCCCTGCGTGCGAGGAACGGGCATCCGGAACCTTTCAACTTGAAGTATGTCGAGATCGGCAGCGAGAACTATGGTGGGGAGTATTTCAGGCGCTTTGAGCTTTTCCGCAAGGCGATCAAGGAGGCTTATCCGGAGATTACCGTTATCAGCAGTTCGCCCCTCACGAAGCGAGGCCGTAGCGAGTGGGTGGATTCCCATTATTACGCCGGGGAGAATTTCTTTCTATCGAACTCCGGCCGGTTTAATAGCGACCGGTATTCCCGACGTTCGTCGGCGGTGTTTATCGGGGAGTTTGGGACGACGGAGCGACCCTTGGCCGGTACGCTCCGGGCGGCGGTGGCCGAGGCCTGTTTCTTGGTCGGCGCGGAGGAGAACCCGGATATGGTACGCCGCTTGGCGTATGCCCCGGTATTGGGCAACGCCGGGTTCGAGAACCAGCGCCATCCGTTGATCTCTTTCAACACCCATCAGGCGGTGGTCTCTCCTTCCTACCATTTATTAAAGATGTTTACCCGCCATCGGGGGGATGAGGTGCTGAAGACGATCGTGGATACCTACGAGAAACCACAGGTACGTACGGGCCGGGCGGGCGTAGAGATGTTTGATAATAGCTATGAGTTCAAGGACGTGCGGATCGACGGCGTGCCCGTATCGGATATATCCGTGATGAGCGGGGGATGGAAGGTCCCGGAGGCTGGTACGTTGGTGCCGGAGGCCAACCGGTGGAACCAGGTATTGTTCGGCGACTCTACGAGCTACGCCTATGAATATACGGCTACCGTCCGGCGTACGAAAGGTAGCGGGCAGATACAGCTTCGCCTCCGCGACAACGGGCGGACGGGCGAGCAGGCGGATTATATCGCCCTGACGATCGGGGCGGGAACGAGCGAGCTGTACCATCAGGTAGGTGGCGTGAAGGATAGCTTGGTCTCTCCCGTGCGCTTCCCTTTTGAGAGTAACCGGTGGTATACGGTTCGCATGACGTGCGAGTACGAGCGTGTCCGTTGCTATGTGGACGGCGTATTGCTGCATGAGGTGGATATGCGTCCGATCCCGTCGTTGGTATCCGTCGCTACCCTCGACAAGGAGAACCGGGTGATTTACTTGAAGGTCGTGAATAC
>ERZ860388.1456-NODE-1456-length-15360-cov-7.534008_pt1 | contig 15360 bp, 8 predicted proteins | sample MGYA00509978_ERZ860388 | MGnify/ENA primary metagenome ERZ860388 (study PRJEB30046, sample SAMN00715225) | human gut metagenome | study: EMG produced TPA metagenomics assembly of the A metagenome-wide association study of gut microbiota in type 2...
TTCGGGAACCGCAACATATTCCCAGCCTTCGTCGGCATTTTCTGCCGGAGCTTCGTCGGTTACGGCGGTATCCGGCTCGGCCGTGGTTTCTTCTTCGGGAACCGCAACATATTCCCAGCCTTCGTCGGCATTTTCTGCCGGAGCTTCGGTGGTTACGGCGGTATCCGGCTCGGCCGCGGTTTCCTCAGGAGAAACTGTGTCTTCGCTAAGCGGAGAATTTTGTATCGGCTTGCTAATATCTTCCGTTTCCGCCGAAGAGGTATCGGACTCAATGCCCCAGTCGGTGGCAATTTCCTCACTCGGTAAATCTACCGGTTCGGCAGGAATATTTTCTGCCGGAAATTCTTCCGTTGTCGTATGATATCCCCAGTCGTCATTGTCCGCAAGAACCGCGGAAGACTGTTCCTCAGAGGCCGGTTCTTCCGTTTGAGCGGTTTGCTCCGGCTGAAGTTGGGACAAAATTTCTTCTGCCGGAACTTCGACATACTCCCATTGGTCTTCATCGGCGGCAGTATCTTCGGAAGCCGGAGAGAGTTCTGCGGTTTTTTCCGGTTCGGCCGCGGCAGACGGTACATCATTGTCAAACAGTGAGAAATCCAGACCGCCGTTTGATGCCTCTTGCTTCTCAGGGAAAGAAAAATCATTTGCTGCTTTTTCTGCGGGATCTTCTTCTTTTTGATTCTTTTTACCGCTCAGATTACTGACTTTGTCTGTCAGTGTGCTGACCTTATCAAACAGGGAAGAGGCCAGACTGTCCAGAGACAAACCTTCACTGTTTTTCTTTTTTTTCTTCTTCTTTTTTTTCTTTTTTTGTACGGCAATTTCTTCACCGCCGGCAATAATTTCAGTATCATCGTTGTCTTCGGTATCGTCGCCGAAAATTTCTCTGCTGATATCGGTGGTCTGAATAACCGGAGCAGCCGGCGCTGCGTTTATTTCTTCGTCAGGCAAGGGCCGCAGCGGCTCAGCCCGGGGAACCGGCGAAACATGGTAATCTTCCGGCACAGCCTGCGCCGCCGGAGCCGTATAGACAACGGGATGAGCCTGCAGAAATTTCAGGTTTTCTTTCTGCATTTCTTTGATGGCTGTAATAATCGACTGTGTCGAAAGCTGCTGGCTTTCTTTCAGAGCCAGCGTAATGATAGATGACAACTCGCTGGTTTGGGTTTTAGCCATTTCTCTGAACAGTTCCGACTGAATTTTGACAATGCCGTTCAGCATCTCATCCACCGGCGGAAAGGTTGCTGCAGTGTTTATCTGAATATTGTTGGCATTGTTATTTGAACTTGAAGCATTGGCAGCCGTGTTGTTCTGAACCAGCATTTGCGCCAGCCGGTTTTGAGCCTCGATATTGGCCTTGTTGTTCTGAGCCATGATCTCTGCCAGTTTGTTTTGCGACGAAACAATAGCCTGTGTAACCGCTTCGGAATCTTTTTTACGAATATCGTCGTTGGCGGCAATAGCTTCTTTGAGCGCCGAGGCGATTTCTTTGGCAAAGGACGCATCAGCCGTAAACGTCGAACTTATCGGCTGGAAAACGGTTTTGGCCGGAGAGGCCTGTCCGGTTTGCTGTGCCTGTTGTTGGGCTTGTAATTGCGCCTGTGCCTGAGCCAAAGCCTGCGCCTGGGCTTGTATCTGTGCCTGAGCGGCGGCAGCCGCTTCTTTCGCTGCCTGTGCAGCCTGAACGGCTATCTTGGCCTGAGCTTCCGCCGCAGCCCGGGCCGCGGCTTCTGCGGCTGCCTGAGCCGCAATCTGTGCCGTTTCAGCCTGAGTATCCGCAGAGGGAGTGTGATGCTGGTTGTTTGCTTCAGCCAAAGCCGTTGCCAGAATTTTGGCACGGGTCTCTTCTTCATAATCAGCCTGCGGTGCTGCATCGGGCGTACTGCGAACCAAACCGTTTTTTTCTTCCAGCTCGTCAACATACTGCTGCAAAACGGCTCCGCCCGGCAGCGAACTGAACATGCCGCGGATTTCTGCTGGCTGTTCCAATATCATTTGGTTGAAGGCTTGTTTTCTTTCGTCGGTAAAAATATGCAGCTGCCGGAAGATGTTTAAAAAGCGCTGCGCAATAATAACCGGGTCATCCTCTGTCCCGATTTTATTGTAGTTCTTTTTTGTTTTTCCGGCCGTTTCTACCAATTTTTTACCCGAATCTGTCTGTCATCAGTTTAAAATCTATCCATATTACCGATTTTACTTCTGATGTTGTAAATTTCAGGTTAATAAAACGGGGCGGAAACGGCAGAAATCAAAAAAAACTCCGCCGCAGCGGAGTTTTTTCTTAAAGGTAGATTGCAACCACTTTATGAAGGCTGTTCAAATCGTCGTTGCTGATTTCAATCCGTTCGTCCGGATTCCATCTCAAGCCGTAAAGCTGTCCGTTTTCATCTTCGCGGATACTGACGATTTTGGCTTCTTTTTCATTGCTGTAATAAACGGCAATGTCTCCGACGCTGACAACATCCTGCGGATCGACAAACAAAATTGAACGTGTCGGCAACAGGCTTCCGAGGCGGCGGGTGCAAAGATTAACGGCATAAGCGTCTTTTTTGTTGTATAACTGCGGCGGACGCTGAACTTTTTTGGTCTCCTGACTGAATTCAATGATAACGTCGCCGTCTTTTCCGGCCACGCCGTAAACTGAAATTTTAACGCCGTCCTGATTGGAATTTCCGAAAGCGGAAATTGCTCCGCGCGGGGTGGACAACAGCTTGTATTTAGCATCGTTGCGCTGAATAATCTCTTCCAGCATGCCTTTGTCTTCCAGAGCTTTAATCTGCTCTTTCAACTCTTCCGGAGCCATATTGATGGCCTTGGCAATATTTTTAAATTCTTTGTCGGAAACTTCACGCTGGCCCATTTCAATACGGTGGTAAACTGAAAGGGTCATATCGGCGCTTTCGGCAACTTCAATCAGCGTCAGGTTCTTTTCGTTGCGGATCTGACGCAAACCGGCACCCAAAGTTTTCAAACCGCTTTTTTCGTTGATTTTGTTTCTTCTCTCCTGTTCGCGCCTCCAGGATTGGACGACTTCCTGCTGGGAATTCTGTTCATTAACAAATAAATCCTGCAGCGGGCAGTCCAGAAATTCAGCAACACGAACCAGCTGCTCCTGGTCCACGCGGCGGTAACCCTTTTCAATTTTAGAGATTGCAGAAAGGCTGACGGACAAATGATCGGCAAGTTCCTGCATCGAGCGTCCGCGAAGTCTTCTGTACATTCTGATTTGGTTCGGGAAAATAATTTCTTCCATTTGAGTCCACCTTTTATTGTAATAAACACAACTTCATAATTTGTTTGTATCATAAATATAAGCGTTATATTAATCAAGAAAATAGTACAAAAAAAGACAATTTGTGTACAAATATAACTGTAAAGCCGGGAATTTCTTCCCGGCTTTAATCAAGACGGCTGCCGCCTTATTTTCCGAATTCGGCCATCGGCTGGTCTTTTCCGTAAGTGGCGACTTGTTCTCTGAAAAGCTGCATATCCGCTTCGCTCATCATAATTTCGTCTGCCGGAACAGACCGGTTGAATTTGCCGTTGCTGTCCATTGAGCGGGTGTGTGCCGAATTATAGTTTTTGGCAAAGGCATAGTTGTTTTTAACGCTCTTGGCATCAACCGTGCCATCCTTGTTCAGACGGTAATTTGATTTTTTGTTGATGATGCCGTCGGACGCATAGCTTTCGGCTTTGCCGTTTTTGCCGATGTGGGTGTAAGTCAGCATATCACGCTTGTCACCCTTGGTCATCTCAAAGATGCTGGTCGAGCCGTCGGCATTGGTCTGCTTAACCCTGAAGACTTCGCGTCCCTGGTCATCCAGCGTACGGCTGACTTCGCGGTCTTTGAATTCGCGGTTCATATCTGCCCCGGGAACACCGCCCATACGTTCCTGCATCATCTGGTTCATAATCGCCTTATCGACATCGTCATTGGACATGCCGCTGCCGCTGCGGATTGCATGAATGGCCACTTCGTTGCGGGTGCCGTCACGGTTCAGCAATGTCTTCCCGGCAGCGGTATTCATTCTTGTTTCCTCGCGAATAAGGTTTCCGTCTTTGTCATAAGTCTTCTTGTTCTGAATGAACTTGTCATTGTTAACGGAGGTTGCCTTATTGCCGCGCAGGCTCTGTTTTGCCCGTGTAACCGTTCTGGTGCCGTCCGGAGCAACTTGCAGCGTATCGGTAACCTTGCGGCCGTACCAGGTACGGTGTTGCAAAGTTTTGTTGCCGTCGGCATCGGTTACCGTTCGGTCATCGTTTTCAATTTTTTTAGCTCGGCGGTTTACTTTATATGAGTTATAAGCTTCCCGCCCGCGGTCAAGAGCCATGCCGCCGACTTTACGGGTTGCTTTGCCCGCTGTTTTGAGCCCTCCGATTGCCGCGGTGTTTGCCGTGGATGCGGCCAAACCGCCGACTTTCGAACCGATGTCTTTGACGCCGATGCTCTTGGCGAAACTTCCGGCAAAGGAATTGGCTTCACCCAGAACCGCCCAGCCGAGAATCATATAGAAAACGAGTTTCAGGAATGTGGTTCCCCACCATGCCAGATTGCTCAGAATAACCTTGTAACCGCTTCGGGTTCCGACATCAGACATCGCTCCGCCGCTCTCAACCCCTGCTTTTGATAAAACATCCATCAGACCGTTGGTCAGAATAAAGATAATCAGCGACAGGAAAATAAAGTTAAACATACAGTTAAGGAACGTATCCCACACTTTGCCCACATATTTTTGCGTTGATTTGAAAGCGTAAGCTCCGATTGCCGCCGGCAGCAGCGCCGTCGCCACCGTCAGCTGCAAAACCGAGTCAATCAGCAGGAACGGATAGATAATCAGCAGCAGAATTGCGGCAATCCACAACACAAGACCGACAATCAGATAGCCCAGATGCGGGAAGAGGGCAAGGCCGTGCCATGATTCGACATACAAAGCGACGCAAATAGATGTAGAGCCCAAAGCCATAACATCAAGAATTTTATCCTGAATGGTCTTAATTGTGCACAAAATGCTGACGCCCATACTGGCCGGAAGGCCTGCACCTTTTTCCTCGGTTAAAATATCAAACGTTGATCCGTCGCAGGTTTCGCCGTTCGCACCTTCAGTCGCAATTTGCGCCAGTTTAAACCCGGTATTGAATATCGGTTCCATCGCCAGCCGGAAAAAGTCTGCCGAATTGAGACGCAGCAGCGTGACGACAATCAGCACCAGAAACGCTTTGTTCAAAATTGTTTTAACCAGAATACTCGGATTCTTTTGCTCCATGGAGGAAATAAACTGCATAACCGTAATGCCGAGCCAGAGGGCAAAGCCGACGCAAACCAGCATGATAACGCCGTTTGCCAGTGCATTGTATGATTTTTTCGCAACCGAGCTGGCGGTATTAAACAAAAAACCGAAAATATCACAGAAAATACATGTCTTGAAACTGCTGCGATAACTTTCGACATTACATTCGCGATCGCCTTTATCTGCGGATTCGGTAGATACCGCGCCGGTATATTCATTTAAATAAGCCGGGCGGGACGCTTGCCCGAGCCGGACGGAAGCCGACAGATATTCGTCTTCTTCACAGGCGCGTTTGCCGGTAACTTTTTGTGAGGCTTCTTCCAAAGATGAGCCGTTTTCCATTTCTTTTCGAATAGCTAACGATTCGAGCGCTAATTTTTCATCTTTGGCCGCGCGTTTGGCATAAGGGGTTTTATCTGCATATCCCGAATACATGACTTCGGCATAGCTTGCATAATAAGCGGAAATAATCGTTTCGTCGGAAGCCGTTTCAAAGGTTTCGGGAGCAATTGCTCTTTGAACCGCCTGAAAATTGTTTCTCATCGGGCCTGCACCGGCAACCGCACCGGCTAAAATAATCATATCCATTTCGGGAGAGCGGTTAAGCAAACTTCCCATGCCGGCTTTTTTCAAAACACTTTTGCCGTAGCTTAAATAGTGATTTTCAATATATTCTCTTTGTGAAGTTCCGAAAGAACTGTCTTGGGAGGCTAAGGCCTGCCATTTCTGCGAAAATTGCGTAGCCGGCGGATTGCAGGCGGCGTTAATGGTGCTTTGCAATGAGCCACCTATTTCCAGTGCCTTATATTTACTGGGATCATTCTTCTGCAAATGTTGCAAATAACTGGCCATTGTTGAATTATTCCATTTTGAGGAATCCCGGTAGCAGACCATTTGCGAAACGCCATAAGAACAGCCGCCTTTATCATCTGCCCAGCATTTGTTGAAAGCGCCGGCATCGCCTCCGGATTCACCCTGTTGGTGAAAAGCGGACAGATTATCTGCCGGAAGCAGTTTGCCGCATTTGCCTAAACTGGCTTCCGCCGTCACCATTTGCGGATCCGGATCGTTTTCGATAACCGGTGCTTCCGGAACCGGAATGTTGCCGTCGCACAAAGCATCTGCCGAAGCGCAGGCGGGAGACAAAATCTTACCTTTTCCCGTGCCGCCGTCACGCAGTTCAATATGCAGGTGAGCGCCATATGCGCCGTGTTTGGTCGTGCCGTCCGAACAACCGGTGGTTCCGACGTAGCCGATGGTCGTTCCTTTGGCGATTTTTTCTTTGGTTCCTGCAATTTTTTTTGTTTTGTCGGCAAATTTTTGCAGATGCATATATGTTGTTGTATATTGTCCGCCGCCGGCTTTTTCATGCTGCATAATAACAGTATTGCCGCCGCCGCCGTAACAGGAGCTGATTGATAAAATAACTCCGTCGGCCGCTGCGGTAACCGGAGTCCCTTCTGGTACGGCGACATCCATCCCCTGATGTTCACGATAACATTTGCCGTCGGGATATTTTACTTTTGTGCTGTATGAACTGTTGCAACTGGTAGAACGGTGGCAGGCTTCTTCGGAAATTCGTCCGACGGAGTTGAGAGAACCTTTGGTTTTAACCGGAACAGTATTCAGACAGCCTTTTTGCATTTCTTCAATTCGGCTGTTGGGATAAAGATTCCTTGAAGCTGCGGCACCGTCAATTTTACAGGGATGAAATTGAACGGCGCAGGTATTAGACACGTCTGCGGCCCGAGCGGAGGAGATGCCGGCCGTATTCAAGCCCAGCCATAAAACGGCGGCAAATGCCAATCCGGCTTGTCTGGTCAATTTAGATATGTTAGTCATCATCTCCATAATAACACCTGCTTAATTCGGCTTATTGTTGTCTTTCGGGCTGTCGCCTTCTTTCTTGCCCTCATTGTCTTTTTTGTCTGCGTCTTTATTGTCTTTGTTGGCATCTTTGCCGCCGTTTACCCGGTTTTTGACAAAGTTGACGGCCCCGCCGGCAACGGCTCCGGCAGCCCGTGTCGCCTGATGAGTGACAACGCCGCCGGCAAAAGACGCGGCCTGAGTGACCTTGTTTTTTACAAAGGCGGTCATCTGGGTTGCTTTCATGTGCATCGGAGAGGCATCACCGAATGTGCTGTCGTTAAAGAATTTTCCGACATAACCGGTAACCGTGGCGCCGATCATTTTAATGCTGTAAACATAAGCAAACATAATCAGGATAAAGTTTGCGCCTGAAATGGAAAAGGTGTTGGAAACCCATTCCGCATCGCCGGCCTTGATTTTGGCATAGAAAGTCGTCAAATCGCCTAATGACACGCTTATCAGCGATAATGCATAAGAAGTGGTCAAAGCCAGGAAAGTAAACAAAGCTGCCGAACGGAAAATAATGCTCATGCACGATGTAAACTTGCCTGATGTCGGCCCGAACGGCCAGAGACCGATAACAATCGGCAGTGCCATAATGCAGAATCCGATTTTGAAACAAACGTCAAGCAGATAGTAACCGATACCTAAAGTCAGCATAAAACCGCAGAACCAGATAGCGGCACCGCACAGCCAAATCCAGAGGTCAGGAATACGGATAGTGACGTTAACACCGAATAATCTGCCGGTATATTCCAACATGCCTGCATTAAAAGAGTGGCAGGTGAGGGCATGTCCGATAACCAGATTGGTGGAAACCGTCTTGTCGATTCCCTCGGTTAAAGCCATAATTTTGTTAATAACTACCGGAGAAATAATTTCTGTACCGTTATAGGTAAAGTTTGAGGTCAAAGCAACTTTGATTATTCCCTGATTTGCCGCCTGTAACAATCCCAGCCCGTAGTCGGCACCGGCCAGCAGCAAAGGATTGACGAACAGGTCAACAATGGCGCCGATACCCACATTAATTACGATATAGGCGGAGGCAACCTTGAACATGAAGATCAGCAGTGTGTTGAGAATGCTCATCGGTTCTTGGTTGGTAAAAGCCGAGACAAGCTTCAGGGCAAATGCGGCCAGCCACAACATTGATCCGATAACCAACACCTTGCTTCCGGCTTCTCTGGTTAAATCATAAACTTTACCGCAGGCATTCATAAACGTCGTAATCAGCGTCATGATAATTTTGCAGGAATAACAGGTGGACTGATACATCTTCTGCATGTCGGGAATACTGCAAGCCGAATTGTCCCCGCGTTTTACCGTTATGCCGTCCTCTTCGGTTGTGTTTTTCCCTGTTTCATCAGTCTTAACCGTATAAGAAGAAAATCCGGCTGTTGTTGTAACAACGGTACTGGTATCCGTACCCTTTTCTACAGGTTTCTGTTTTTCTCCAAATAAAGGTTTTTTCACATCTTCAGACTTTTTACATGTATAAGATAATGTTGATGAAGAATATGAACCTCCCGTCCCTTGAACTGACACACTGTAGCTGGAGTAGCATTCCATACCTTCCGGACATCCTCGCGGATATTCGCTGCCGCAAGGTTGATATTCTCCGGCTGCAACGGCACGCTTATGCTCAGCTAATTCTTCGGCACGTGCAAACTCTAATTCCGTGTTTAATTTTTCATATTCCGCTTTTAAGCTGTCGTATTCATTTTTAAAACTGGGGTTTTGAGCAATAATTTTATCAAATCTTTGGTTATATTCGTCAACAGTTTCCTGTTTCCATCCCCAGTCAAAAGATTGAGTTGGAAATACATTTGTATCTACTTTTTCACCATTATCTTCTCTTTGTTCTAAGTGTTTTGCTAATTTTTCGCAAAAATTTTTTAATTTTGTTGTGGCTGCATTAACTTCATTAACCTTTTGCTGCGTTTTTTGAGTGTCCAAAGGCTCAAAAGCTTTTTCTCCTTTGGAACGGCCTTGATAAGCAGAGCCGCATGTTTCTTCAGTAAAATTTATCGTCCAAGCATTAACCGGGCGGATAACGCTAAGGGAAAGAAATCCTGCCAGAAAGAAGTTAAAAATATGTTTGAGGAGTTTATCAGTCATTTTTACCTCCCCCGCAAACTGTTCATTTTGTTTTTGAACGAAGCGACTTTGGCTTTTCCGTTCTGAACTTTTTCAATAATTTTGCGTCCGACGGCGACCTTGCTGACGGCGGCAACTGCACCGGCGGTAAAGATACTGCCCAGAACTTTGGCTGCACCGATAATAACTGCTTTGGCTTTGGCGTTAAAGCTGCCTTTTGAGCTGCCGCCGACCAGAGAATCGGTTACCTGCTGCGCCAGCTGAACGGAAGAAGCAATCAGAAAACCGATCATCAGCAGGCACATAAACGGAATGCTGAATTCTTTGAAATCTTTATCCGTGCCATTTTCAAAAATGTCGGCATTGTCGATGATAATTTGCTCCAAAGCCAGCATGGCAATTGCAATCATAATTGCCATAAACATCATAAATGCGGCAGAATTCAAAATGGTGACAAAGCCTTGCGACAGCCATTTTTTAGTTGGTCCGAAAGGATATCCCATAATCAAAATTGGCAGCATAACCACCATAATCGTAAATCTGAAAATAGTGTCAACCAGATAAAAAACAAATCCGAGTTTGACGAAAGTAAAGCAGGCGATAATCATCAATCCGATAACCGTGGCCATAAAACCCGGAGCTTTCAAAACCTTATAAGCCATTGCCAGTCCCAGATTCATCCGGTCGTTCATGGCACAGACCATACAACTCATCATCTGTTTCGGCGATTCGGGGAAACCGCTCAAATCGGCATTGGCAACAGCGTCGGACAATTTGCAGATAATGGGTTTGCCTGCGGTAAAATTAAATCCGAAAACTTTTATGGAATTGGCCTTGCTGTCGCTGAGCGAGGCGTGAGCCAGCAATTCGCTTGAAAATTCCAGAAACGCGTTATAAACCGGAAAAATAATGTCATTCATGAAGAACAGCAGCTGCTGTGGAGATGATGCCACATAACCGCAGGCAAAACAAAGGAAGAATTTTCGGGCAATTTCGGTCCAGGTCTCTCCGATGTTTTCTTCGGTAAACGAACTGACATGTTTCAGCAGGCGGATAGAAAGCCAAACCGCAAAGGCAACCATCATGAAAGTCAGGGCGCCGGAAGTAATTTTGTTATAGGTTCCCATCGCCACTTTGCCCATGTTGTCATAAAGCAGTTCAATGATAGTATCCTGCCAGCATGTTGCCTGATCTTGTGCGATGCTCTGTTCATTAACGTCCCCTTTTACGGCTGCCCGCGATGTATCCGGGTTTTTATCGTCACTGGCACAGGCGGTAAGCATGAACATAGAGACTGCAACCACCAGCAGCAGTTTCAAAACTCGTCCTATGTCAATACTTTTCCACATTGTCGTTACTCTGTTATAAAATAATTATTTTTTCGGGTTGCGTTTTTTCATTTCGTCTTGAACATATTGGTTCTTGTAACGCTCATTCTCCTGTTTTATGGCATCCAGCTCGCTTTGGGCCTTTTGAGTGTCGGCTTTAGCCTTGTTATAGGCGGCTTCGGCTTTGACCGCCTCTTCAAACTGAGCGTTTGCCAGGTTTTCAAAGTTCTTTTTCTGAGCCGGGTCAGAGGCAGACTGAGCCTTTTTCAGGTAGTCATCGGCTCTGCGGTTATGATAATTCATTTTGCCCTGAGCTTCGTTTTCCGCTTTTTTGTTGCGGGCAACTTCTGCCGTCTGGTTTTGAATCATCTGCCGGCCGGCTCTGCCGTTGGCGGTGTTGTTGTAATCGCTTTCCAGCTGCTGTCTCATTTGCTCGGGTGTCTGTTGCGGCGTCTGAGTCTGCTGCGCATCCGCCTGATTTCCGTGCGGTGTTCCGCCTTGAGCGGCACCGCCTTGCGGGGTTGACGGATTCGTCGGTGTTTGCGGCGAAGGTGTTGCCGGTTGCTGCGACCGCGGTCCGGCCTGCTGCATTTTCTTGATTTGATTCTGAGCAGTCGGATTCGGTGCACCCGGTGTGGCAGGTCTTGTCTGCGTTTGCGGAGTTTGTCCGTCCGTGCTGCTTTGCTGTTGTTGCTGATCGCCCATCTGTGAACGTCTGGCCTGTTTGTTGCCGGCAGCGCCGCTGCGGCGTCCTAAGCCGACAGCACCCCAAACTTTATCTTTCGCCCAATCTCTGCCTTTGTTGACAACATTGGTAAGCCCGGTTTTATCACTGACGGCTTTAGCCGCGCCGAGACCTGTCTTAAGGGTCCCCTGAACGCCTTTTGTCGCAGCACCATAAGCCAGACCGCCGATGTTGGCACCAATTTTCGGTCCGCCGCCGCCGGCCATGGTTCCGGCCAAATCAGAAGCTTGTCCGGTCAGTTTAAAGGCAAACAGACAGCAGGCAACCAAGACCAGGAAGCCGGCAAAGCCGATATCCAGTAATTCTTTGAGTTCTTGAACGTTATTACCGTTCAAGGCTTTCATAATGGCATCAAACCCGCCTTTGGAACCGGTTAATCCCTGTCCCAGCAATTCAACGTTGATACTGACGACCAATCCCATGAAAACATAAACGAAGAATGTGTTCATAAAGATACCCCAGCCTTTGCTCGTATAGTTGCGGGTTGCCTTAAACGGCCAGCAGGCGATCAGGAACGGCATCAAAGCGCCGATAATGCCCAGCTGAATTGTCGCATCAATCAGATAGAAAGCAAAAGCCAAAGAGATAATCCAGCCCATGACCCAAATGGCAAATCCTTGGAACATCATGCCGAAATCCCACAAAACATTGCGGACCGGTCCGATACTCTCTTTACCGGCATTGCGGGCAACGCACATTAAAGACGAACCGACGCTCTGCGGAACGGCCACTTCGGCTTGTACGGCTCTGATAAAGCAATCCAGATTGGTGTAAAGATATGCCGGCATAACCCCGTTTGACACGTTCTGAAGCGTTTTTGAAACGTCACAGGCTGCCAGATAGCTGTCGTTTTTAGCAAACAGCAGACTTGAACCGAATTCAAAGCCGGCTTTAAGTACGGGGCCCACAATGTAGCCGTAAACAATGTTGGCGTTTTTTAACATATAATAAGCTACCAGAACCTTAAACATATTGACCAGCAGCTCGGTTACGAATTTGGGTGCATCCTGCTTGGTAAACGAACTGACGTTTTTCAAAACCATAAAAGCAATCACAATGGCAAAACCAATCAGCATCACATTGGCCAGCGGCCCGGCCAGCTTGTCATAAGCTTTGGTGGACATGCTTTGTGCCGCATTGAAAATCGTTTTAAATAGCGGGCAGTAAATACAGCTTCTGGATTCTGCCAGCTTGGCCGGCAACGGCACACAACCGCGGGTAACGCCGGTAATGGACTGGAATTTGTCGCCCTCCATTATGAAATAATATTCAGCAAGGATAGTGGGTTTGCCATCTGTGGTTTTACCCATGATCGTATATTTATAAAGAGATTGCCCGGCCTTAATGGTTGTCTGCATGCTGTTAAGTTCTTCGACTTTCTGATCAAGTTGCTGTGCTGTAGAAAGTGCAGATTCGCCAAGTTTATGAAGTTGTTGAGCAACGGCATTGTATTCTTGGACGACACTGAGGGCCTTTTGCAGGGCTTGTTTCTGTTTCTCGTCTTTCGCTTCCACATTAGTAATACTGGAAGCATCAATAGTTTTCGTATTGGAAATCAGCTGCTGTGTGGACCATGTATAGCTGCCGTTAATCAAGCGTCTCAGCGAATCCGGATCTTCGGCATAGTGTTCTGCCGCTATGGCTCCTACCGCCGTAGCTACACCGACGATAACCAATCCCACGCCCCCGGTGCCGATTGCCAGACCGACTGTACCGATAATGGCAAGGGCGCCGCCGATAATTGCCGTCTTTTCAAAACCATTTAGTTCTTTTTCCACTTCTCCAACTTTTTTTTGTAATTCTTCAATCTGTTTCTGATAATTTTCAATCCCTTCCATATTTTCTTTGTATGTCTTTTGGAGACCTTTAATCTCAGAAAGCAGTTTACTGCGGATTTTGGCTAATTCTTCATTTTCTAATTTTTTTGCACCAGTGCTGTTATCGTCAGGTGCCATCAAGCGATTGATTATTTCATTAACATCTTTGCTGACAGCTTCGTTTTCAGCAAAAGCATTGCCCGGAGCAGACAGCATCCAGGTTCCGAGCACTAACAGGGAGGTATATTTTATAAACTTATTTATTGTCATCGTCGTCTCCTCCGGCAAAAGGATTGCCCAGAACTTTTATTGCAATAATAAATACAACCGCCACCAGAGCTAATGCGCCCCAAAAGGCATAACGAGAGGTAAACCAGCCGAAGAAGTCAATATAATAGGCTCCTATAATGGCCATAAAGATGATTATGTTTACCAGTATTGCTCTCATCATATCCTCGGTTTTTTAAAGCTTCTGCTTCATGCTATCTCTATTCTAGCATATAAAAGTAAAAAATTTTGTTACAGTTTTTTGATTTTTTCGCCATGTTTCAGAACTTGCCCTGATTCAAAAATTTGACGCATCTGCGAACAACTTCTTCATTTTTAAAAGGATTAAAAAACGTATTTTTTATCGTAATTGTTTGTTTGACGCCTTTTAGTTCGGCATCTTCGCCGCTTCCCAGCATTTGCCGCCATTTTTCGGGCAGCAGGAACAGGATTCGTTTCCACACCGGCACGCAATTGATAATGCCGACTTGCTGCGGATTCTCAAACGGCGGAAGGCGTTTGGCCGCTTCCGGCGTAACATCTTTCAGAATCGGTCCCAGAATCCGTTGAAAAAGCCGGTATTTGTCCAACAGCTTAAACAGAGTGCTTCCCTGATTCGGAGGGCTGACCTCTACAATCCGGTTGAGCTTTATTTTGTGCCGCCACGGCGAATCAAACGAAAGCAATTTCCTTAAAATGACGCCGCCGATACCGTTTGTTACAAAAGAAACTTCTTGTACGTCTTCCAGATGATTCATAAAAAAGTCAAGCTGGCGAATGTGTCCGTCGATTCTCTTGCGGGTGGAAGGATAGTTGATTGCCGCGGCCATATAGCCGTTTTTCAGCGCCTCTCGCCACAAAGGCTTGAAGATGTTTTTGCTTTCGCCGAGTCCGTGCAGCATAATAACCATATGTCCCTTCTGCCGCGAAAGCTGGAAGACTTCAATATATTTAAGAAAAGCACGCCGGCAGTTCTCAAAACGGCCTTCCGCGCGCCGAATGTCCCAGTTGTCCAGGAGCCGGTATTGTTTCGTCTTATAATTTCTCTGGATTCGCCACTTTTGATAAAAAAAGACGTCTTCCCAGAATTGGCTGCCGCCCAGAGTAAAAAAGTCGAATCGCATCGGTTAAGACTCCTGAATCAGTTCTTTTGTGTAACGCCGGTGTCATTCGGAATTGCCGTGATTGTCACCAGCGATTCGTCGCTGCCCAGCCGCTCAATCAGAATTTGAATTGCCCTGCGGTCGCGCAAGTAAGTCATATGGCTGATTTTTGCGCGCACAACCGCCACTTCCGACCAACGCAGCTTCGGCATTTCGGAAATGTAGAAATCATAAATGCTGTTGGCTGAAAAAGGAGTCGAAAAAATCAAACTGCCGCTCCAGTTCTGCCCGCTGCCCAGAGTTCTGGTCTCACCCATATCTATATAAGAGGGTTCCGGAAACGGAACATCGGGAAAACTTGCAAACGCCGGCGGAACTTCGGAACCGTCGACTCCTTTTAATATCGGCTTCTCCTGATTCCCGCAAGCCGAAAGGATTACAACTAAAGTTAGAGCTAAGATACTGTTTTTTAACATAAATGCTACCTTGTTATCTTTTTTCGTTATGCTATATTGAACCTATAGTAAGGCGATAAGGTTAAAAAAAAGGAAACAAACCCTCGTTTTCCTTTCAAAAAACATGCACAAAAAATTATCCTCTAATCAATGAGTTAGAAAAAATGTGAAAAAAAATCAAATTTTTTTGCTTTTTTGTGTTGACATCTTGCTTGGGTTGTCCTATAAACCACTTCGCCGACACGGTAACGGTGCTTCACTTAAAACACCAACCGAATGGCAGTTATAGAACAGAGTGAATAAGAAGAAAAAAGAGGATACGCAGACGGTATTTAGTATTGAGAAAATATGAATAAAGTCTGAAGTATTCAAAGGAACCAAAGAAATTCTT
>ERZ860388.1457-NODE-1457-length-15358-cov-4.695223_pt1 | contig 15358 bp, 15 predicted proteins | sample MGYA00509978_ERZ860388 | MGnify/ENA primary metagenome ERZ860388 (study PRJEB30046, sample SAMN00715225) | human gut metagenome | study: EMG produced TPA metagenomics assembly of the A metagenome-wide association study of gut microbiota in type 2...
CTTCATGAATCCAGCTGTATGGTTTAGGTCCTGAAAAATAGAACTCATTGTCAATAAAATAAAATGTAATTCCATTATATTGAAGTTCAAATACGCCAACATACTGTGAACGCCATGCCAGATCAATATAAAAATGTGTCTTATAAACCATATCTTTGCGGTATTCCCATGGTATACATGTATACTTTGGAATCATGACACGAACATCGAATTCATCCTTGTTAAAATACTTTGGAAGTGAACCAACAACATCTGCAAGTCCGCCTGTCTTTATAAATGGCACTGCCTCAGATGCAATAAACAAAACATTTTTCATTACGCCCTCCTTCTGCATGAAAACATGCAATTACCAATAACGTCTTACGTCAGTAATACTCATAATATTAACAGATGCAACTTTTACAACTTCACCCGGATAAGGAGCATGAATAATCTGTCCACCACCAATATATAATGCAACATGTCCTGGGTAACATATAATATCACCCGGCTGTGCACTTGCAAGTGGAACTGATTCACCACCATATGCCTGTGCAGATGATGATCTTGACAAAGATACACCATACTGTCTGTAAAGATATGACGTAAATCCTGAACAGTCAAAACCTGAAGGACTTGAACCGCCTGACACATATGGAACTCCAAGAAGTGAATATGCAAGCGAAACAACATTAGATGCAAGTGCTGAATCATTATTAGCAGTTGTTGGTGCTGTTACATTTGAACTTGCCGTTGTAGCAGCCTGTGCAGCCTTCGCAGCAACTGCCGCAGCTGCTCTTTGCTGTGCATCTTTAAGTTTTGATGACAAATCTGCATCTTTTGAATTCAAATCATCAAGAGTTGTATACAAAAGAGCCTGCTTTGATGTAAGTTCTGATGCCATATTTTCAAGTGACTTTTTATCATTCTCAAGACTTACCATAAGATTCGAAATACTCTTTGCAGTATTAGACATCTCATCAAGCTTGCTTCTGTCATAATCATATACCTGCTGTACATATTCAGCCTTATTAAGCACTTCGCTCATGTTCTTTGATGAAAGAAATACTTCTGAAAGACTTGTTGACTGGTCTTCATACATATATTTAATTCTTAATTTAGTATCATCAAACTGTTTCTGCTGTAACTGTTGTGCAGCTTCAAGATCAGCGTTAGTCTGGTCAATCTCATCTGAGAGATCTGCCATATCCTGTTCTAAAGAACTCATCTCTGTAAGAAGATAGGCAGCCTGCTGCTGCAGCTGATCAAGTTCATTCTGTTTATCCTGCTTCTGCTGTGTAAGTGTACTGATTTCGTCAGCAAATGCTGTTGAACCTATAATTGTTGTTCCCGCAATAGTTGTTGCCAATGCTGCTGCAGCAAACGTTTTGAATACTCTTTTACGCATATATAAAACTCCTAAATATTACAATTTTGTTAAAACATTTTTACAAATACGTTAATATTATAATATACAAAGTTCAATATAGCAAGAAAAAACCGCAAAAAAGCTGATAAACTGTCAGTATAATTCCTAAAAAACCATCAAACTGCTGTCTGATGAAGCCTTATATTATCTGATATAAGTGCTATGAATTCTGAATTAGTCGGCTTGCCTTTGCCATTGCTGATTGTATATCCGAACAAATCGTTAAGAATATCCGGATTGCCTCTGTTCCATGCAACTTCAATAGCGTGTCTTATAGCTCTTTCAACACGGCTTGGTGTTGTGTCAAACTTTTTGGCTATAGTTGGATAAAGGACTTTGGTAATACTATTTATTATATCCGGATCATTAACCGCAAGTGTGATAGACTCTCTCAGATACTGATAACCCTTTATATGTGCAGGAACACCAATCTCGTGTATCATTCCTGTAATCTCATTCTCAAGGATATGTTTGTTATGAGGAATACTGTCGTTAACCGATTTTTTTATATTGACAGGCTTTATATTAATAATTCCTCCAATATATTTAATGCGGTCAATCAGCATATTATTATCAAATGGTTTCATAACATAATATGTAGCTCCCATATTGAAAGCATCCTCTGTCACTGCTTCCCTTCCAACTGCACTAATAACAATAAATGCAGGATTAACACAATCATTATCCTCCCTTATCCTCTGCATAACAGTTAGTCCGTCAATCTGCGGCATAATAATATCAAGAAGTACAATATCAGGCTGTGTCTTTTTAATGACATCAACTGTATCCTCGCCATTCGTTGCTGTACCTACAACATCTAACTGCGGCTCTCCATTAATAACCTCTTTGATTACATCTACCATTCTCTTGTTATCATCCGCAATTACAATTTTCAATGGATTCATAAGCAATTCTTCCCCTCGTCATATAATAATATATAAATATGCTTTCCGCCAAAAGAACCTATCTTTCAGCACCGCATAATGAATATATTTATTATTATATATTTAAAAATGTAATTTTACAACGAAAACGCATCGCAACTATCGACATAATTCGACAAATAAAATTAAATCATATAAATATATTGGCATTATAAACCTTTTTATTTAGCTTCATTATTGCAGATAATAATATCATCAGATAAATTTTAAATAAATTTTAAAGGAGGAAAACCATGCTTATTAATAAAAATACATTTTCTAATAAATTATTAAATAAGTATATTTACTGGTCAGGAATAATAACACTTTTATTTATTCTTATTACATCTTATGTAAACTATGTTAATAAGCATTTTCCTGAACAGATATATATAACTGAGCAAAGCGATACAAGTATCAACCTGTCACTCCCCGTTACCGGAAGCGTTCACAACACGCAGAATGGTACTAATAACAGTCTTGCAAATGCTGATTTCAGCCGAGAAGTCACTTTTATAACCGGCAGTCCTGGAAGTTACCACATCGACCTTCATCTGTTCGGCTTCTTATTTTTAAAGACAGTAAATGTCAATGTGGTTGATGAAAAATACGTCTATCCCTGTGGCTTTCAGGCTGGCTTATATCTGAAAAGCAGCGGAATACTTGTAGTAAAGACCGATTCCATCGAGAGCAAATCAAATGGTACAATAACCCCCTGCGAAAATATTATTACCAAAGGCGATTACATTTTAAAAATCAATGATGAAGAAATCAATTCCAAGAAGCAGTTATCTTGCAAGGTAAATGAATGTGCTGGCGAGAAGCTTAATATAGAATTACTGCGTAATGATGAAATAATAAATGTAACTGTAACCCCTGTTGAGGATAAAAACAGTGAATATAAGCTAGGTCTGTGGGTAAAAGATGATGCACAGGGTATAGGAACAATAACTTATATTGATACAGATTATAACTACGCTGCACTTGGTCACCCGATAACTGATAATACCACCGGCAAAGCCCTTAATATTAAATATGGCAGATTATATAACACAAGAATTCTATCAATAATAAAAGGACAGAATGGCACTCCTGGAGAATTGCAGGGAATTATAGACTACAAGAACAGTACCCCGATAGGAACAATTGACAAGAACAGCTCTTACGGAATATATGGAACAATCGACAACTCTATTGTAAAGAAACATTCTCTTTCACTTATGAGTGTCGGTTACAGATACAGTGTCCACAAGGGTAAAGCATATGTAAGATTTTACAGGAATAATAAATATGATGACTACGAAATTAAAATTACACAACTTAACAATAACGATTCCAAAAATATCAGTTTTGTTGTTACCTCTGAAGAACTTCTTGATATGACTAATGGAATTGTACAAGGTATGTCTGGCTGTCCTATTATTCAGGACGGAAAGATAATCGGTGCTGTAACACACGTTCTTATTGATGACTCAAGAAGCGGATATGGCATATATATAGAAAATATGCTTAATGCTTCATAAAATTAACAGCTGGTATATACATACCAGCCGTTAATTTTTCAGAGTGCTTTTACTGTTCCAGATATAATTATTATAATAACTATATCTAAAAATCACAACTCTGATTTCACTTTATCAGCCATAATCTTTAATTCTTTGGCATTCTCAAGCACAGAGTCTGTAAGTGTCTCACCGGATAACATTCTGGCAATTTCATTAAGACTATCATCTCCTGCGACCCTCTGGATATTACTGTAGGTCTTATTATCGTGTACACTCTTTTCTATTATGTAATGGGCATCTGCCATAGCCGCAATCTGTGGCAGATGTGTTATACATATTATCTGATGCGATAACGAAAGCCTTGCAAGCTGATTAGATACCTTTGAAGCCGTCTTACCACTTATACCTGCATCAATCTCATCAAATATAAGTGTCTTATCTGCATCTTCTGACATAACTGTCTTTATGGCAAGCATAATTCTTGAAAGTTCACCACCCGAAGCAATCTTTGATAATGGCTTTAAATTCTCACCAGGGTTCGTTGATATCATAAATCTTACATTATCACAGCCCTTTGAAGATAAAGATGGTTCTTTAGCAAAATCTATTCTGAACTTTACATCTAAAAAGTTAAGATTCTTTAAAGAAGCTATGAATTGCTCTGCAAGCTTTACTGCTGCCTGCTGTCTTATGGAACTTAGCTTTTGGGCTATATCCCACGCCTTACAGCATGCTTCTTCATACTCTTTTTTCCTTCTGCTTATAAGCTCATCAAAATTGTAATAATCTGCAAGCTTCGCATTAATAGCCTTTAAGGTATCATTAATAGCCTCTATTGAACTTCCATATTTGTTCTTAAGATTATTAATAAGATCAAGTCTTTCCTGTAGTTCGCTAAACTCTCTTGGATCATATTCAGAGTTCTCTATATATGAACTGATACTGTGTCCGGCATCACGAATAAGTCCTTCAGCATCAGACAAAGTATCACAGCACTCTTTCAATACATCATCATATTCACTTGCTGTTATAAGTGACTTTAATGCAGTTCCTATCATATCACTTATATTATCATTACCTGAATTCAAAAGCATATCTGCATACGAAAGCTCATTAGTAATCTTCTGGTAATTATTAAGCTTATGATATCTTGCTTCAAGCTCCTCATCTTCATCTGGCTGTATATCGGCCGTCTGTATCTCATTAGCTTCATACTCAAGAAATGCTATCTCTTTTTGAAGTTCATCTTTATCCTTATCAATAAGTTCTAACGCTTTCTTTGCTTTAACCATATCTTTATATGCATCTTCCATAGCCTCTCTTAATTCAGCTATTTCATCAGCACAGAATGTATCTACAACCGTCAGATGATTAGCATCATCCATAAGTATCTGGTTATCGTGCTGTCCATGAACATCTATAAGATAGCGTGCAAGCTTCTGCGTCTGTGCCGCTGTAAAATTCTGTCCATTAACCTTTATCTGCGAACGTGTTGGTGTTATCTTTCTTGAAATAAGCAGTTCACCATTCTCAATATCTATAACTCCAAGCTCTTTTATGCGTTCAATTACATTATCATCTTCAATATTAAAAAGCAGTTCTGAAAGTCCATATTCTGCACCTGTTCTTATAAAATCAGGCGATGTCTTGGCACCTAGTGCCGCATTAATAGAACCCAATATAATAGACTTACCTGCACCTGTCTCTCCTGACAGAATATTAAGCCCCTCTTCAAAATCAATATTTTCTTCTTCTATAAGTGCAAGATTCTTAACATGTAAATTAGATAACATATTCCTCCTCTGATACTATATCTTTATAATACTATGCCTTTATAAGTTTCTTAAGTTTATTAGAAACATTTACAGTATCCTTAACAGTCCTTACAGCACACATAATAGTGTCATCACCTGCAATAGAACCAACTATCTCATCAAGCTTAAGTGCATCCAGTGCCGCACACACCGCCATTGCCATACCCGGAACAGTCCTTATAACAAGAATATTCTGTGCCATATCCATAGAAAGATAGCCTTCCTTTAGCACTCTTATATATTTGTCATTAGGTACAGGACTGCTATGTGAAAGAGTTGTATACTTCTGATTAACCCCGTCAATTGTGACCTTGGTAAGATTAAGTGCTCTTATATCCCTTGAAACAGTCGCCTGAGTTACATTATATCCTGCTTTATTAAGTGCATCAGCAAGCTCTTCCTGAGTTCCTATATTATTATCAGCTATAAGTTCTAATATTTTTTTATGTCTGTCTGATTTCACTTTTCTTCTCCTATTCCGGCTACATTTTATTCCTTATCCTTTCAAGGAAAGAAATTCTGCTTGTCTTTATAAGCCGTGCTGTCTTATCAGAACGGGTAATAACAACTCTGTCCCCTGTTATGACATTACAATAGCTTTCTCCATCATATGTAGCTACTCTTTCTTCTGATAATTTCTTATTATCATTCATCTGTATTACAATCTCATCATTCTGTTCAAATATTATGCTTCTCTGAGTAAGTGTATGTGCACATATTGGTGTAATCATTATAAGATGTGCATTCGGCTGGACAATTGGTCCGCCTGCCGATAAAGAATAAGCTGTAGAACCTGTCGGCGTAGATACTATAACTCCGTCTGCCGCGAACGAATTAAGATATTCTCCATTGACATATATATCAAAATCTATAACCCTTAATATTCCCCTTCTGCTAAGAACTACATCATTAAGTGCTACATCTTCATATATAAGCTCGTCATCACGGTATATCTTTCCATCAAGCATCATCCTTGTATCTATCTCATAACAGTCATTAATAAGGCTTTCAAGGGTATCATACACTGTGTTCATATCTGTATCAGTAAGATACCCCAGCGTTCCTATGTTAACACCAAGAAGAGGTATATTCTTAGAATTAAGGTCTCTTGCCGCCTGTATAAGCGTACCATCCCCACCAAGAACAATTATGCATTCTGTATCATCTGGCACAATATCAGCATTCGTATAACAATAATCAGTATGTTCTACATCTGCCGAGTCAGGATTATATATACAGCTTACATTGTGCTTGTTAAGATAATCCAGAATACTGTTTGTATATACAAGGTCTGGATCTTTAGTTGTATTCGTGACTATGTAAAAAGATTTCATTAACGCCTCTATACTTTAAATTAATATTAATATCTATATGAATATATTACAATGTTTCGTGGGCTTTGTCTACTATATTTTGTATTGTGAAAGGAATATTATCATAGGTTCCTTCTATATGTTTCTGTAAATGAAGAAGATATTCGATATTTCCTTCCGGACCCTTAACTGGCGAGAATTCAAGGTTAAGTATCTCAAAGCCAATTGAAATTGCATAATTAATAACCATTTCTATAACTTCGATGTGTACCGCCTTATCCCTTACAACACCGTGTTTACCAACCTTTTCTCTTCCAGCTTCAAACTGTGGCTTTATAAGACATACTATCTGCCCGTCATCTGTAAGAAGATTTTTCACTGGAAGCAGCACCTTTGTAAGCGATATAAATGATACGTCAATGCTTGAAAAATCTATCTTATCCGCAATATCTTCCGGTGTTACATATCGTATATTAGTCTTTTCCATACATACAACACGCTCATCATTACGAAGCTTCCAAGCAAGCTGTCCGTGTCCCACATCAACAGAATATACTTTAACAGCACCATTCTGAAGCATACAATCTGTAAAACCACCTGTTGATGAACCAACATCCATACATATTTTTCCTTCAATCGTTACATCAAAATTCTCCATAGCTTTTTCAAGCTTTAACCCGCCACGGCTTACATACTTAAGTGTATTGCCTCTTACCTCAATATTAACAGTCTCATTAAATGATGACCCAGCTTTATCTTCCTTCTGTCCGTCAACATATACATTTCCAGACATAATTATAGCCTTTGCCTTTTCCCTGGAATCAGCAAGCCCCCTGTTCACTAACAGAACATCTAATCTTTCTTTACTGCTCATTATTATTATCTCCAATATTATTATAAACTGCTGTTATACGTTTAACAATTGTATCTTCATCTATTCCTGTCTCACGCCGTAATATATCAACACTTCCGTGTTCTATATAATCATCAGGAAGTGATATGTCAAGCACATAGTTATGAAGTTCTTTATCATTGATATATTGACAGACTGCACGCCCAAATCCGCCCGATGATACATTCTCTTCAAGTGTTACTATAAGCGTATGTGTTGTGCTTATTTTATCAAGCATTTCACTGTCTATAGGCTTTACAAAACGTGCATTTACAAGTGTCACGTTATAGCCCTGCTCTTTAAGTCTTTCCCTTACATTAAATGCTGTATCAACCATACTTCCAAGTGCAAGAATTGCTATATCACTTTCTTCATACATAAGCTCAGCCTTGCCGTATTCAACCGGCGCATTAAATTCGCGAAATCTGACAACTGCCTCACCTCTTGGATATCTTATAGCTATCGGCCCATTAAATTCTTCCAGAGCGAACTCAAGTGATGACTTTAATTCATAATCATTCTTTGGTGCCATAATAGTCATATTAGGTATTGATGACAGGAATGATATATCAAATATCCCCTGATGTGTCTCTCCATCACTTCCAACAAGTCCTGCCCTGTCTATTGCAAACACAACGTGAAGCTGTTGTATACACACATCATGTAATATCTGGTCATAAGCTCTCTGTAAAAATGAAGAATATACCGCAAACACTGGTTTTAATCCGCCTGCTGACAATCCTGCCGCAAATGTTACAGCGTGAGCCTCAGCAATTCCGACATCAAAAAATCTATCTGGAAACCACTTTGAGAACTTAGCAAGCCCAACTCCGTCTGGCATAGCCGCTGTAATAGCACATACAGACCTGTCTTTCTTGGCTATTTCACATATAGAATTAGAGAACACCTGCGAATATGTTGGCAGAGCAGATTTATTAATCTCCATACCTGTCGCCACATCAAATGGTCCAATACCATGAAACTTGCTTGGATTACGCTCTGCCGGCTTGTAACCACGTCCTTTCTGTGTAACAACGTGAACAAGCACAGGTCCATTTATTCTTTTGGCAACTGTAAGTATCTTGATAAGCTTATCCATATCGTGCCCGTCAACCGGTCCAAGGTAATATATACCCATACTCTCAAACATCGAATCGTGAAGAATTACCTGTTTTAGATTCGACTTTGTCTTCTGGATAAGCTTTACAACCTTGTCCCCTTTAGGAAGCTTATATAATACATTGCCTATATTCTCTTTTAAATCATAGTAAGAGTCTGACGAACGTATTTCACTAAGCATATTAGATACGCCGCCGACATTTTTAGAAATTGACATTGTATTATCATTAAGTATAATCACAAAATTACCCTTAATACCTGAAGCATTATTTAAAGCTTCATATGCCATACCACCTGTAAGTGCACCATCACCTATAACAGACACTACACTGTAATCTTCGTGCTGTATATCTCTTGCCATAGCAATTCCAAGTCCTGCTGATATTGATGTCGAGCTGTGGCCTGTATCAAAAGCATCGTAATCGCTTTCATTTCTCTTAGGAAAGCCGCTCATACCGCCAAATTTTCTTAATTCGTCAAATTGATTTTTCCTTCCTGTAAGTATCTTATGCGTATATGACTGATGTCCTACGTCCCATATAAGCTTGTCCTTTGGAAGATTAAATACAATATGAAGTGCCATAGTAAGCTCCACAACGCCAAGATTAGAAGCCAGATGTCCGCCTGTGACACTTATCTTATCAATAAGAAACTGGCGTATCTCATCAGCAAGCTGGTTGTATTCTATTGGTGACAATTTCTTAATATCGTTAGGTTTATTGATTTTCTCAAGTATCATAATTAACCTCTTTCACACGATTACCTATCCCTATGTATAAGCATTGTGATTAAATCCTCCAGATACTCGTTATGTCCAATAGTTTTAATTGTTTCCAGTGCTTTTACAGACATATCAGCAGTATCTTTTTCTGCTTTTTCCATTCCATAAAGTGTAACATATGTTGTTTTATTATTTCTCTCATCACTTAACACAGGCTTTCCAAGTACTTCCTGTGTGCTTGTAACATCAAGAATATCGTCCTTAATCTGAAATGCGAAGCCTATATTATAACCTGTTTCCTCAAGAAGCTTAGTGACATTTTCATCACAACCTGCAATAATTCCACCAGCCATAAATGCTGCTTCTATAAGAGCACCCGTCTTTAATCTGAAAATGTAATCAAGCTGTTCTTCATTCATCGGCTTATCTGTAAGCATTACATCAAGCGATTGTCCTCCGACCATACCATCAACACCAGCCTTATTAGCTATCACATCTGCGGCAGCAGAATATCTTAATACAGCCTGTGCATCACCTGTCTTTGCTGCTTTATGTATAGCTGAAAGCATTGTTTCATACGCAAGATTCAAAAGTCCGTCACCCGCTAATATTCCAAAATCTTCACCAAATTTCTTATGTGTTGTAAGCTTTCCTCTTCTATAGTCATCATTATCCATAGCAGGAAGATCATCATGCACCAAAGAATAAGTGTGTATCATCTCAAGAGCCGCCATAAATGGATACAATTCTTCCTCGTTAGTACCATTACACAACTTGTAAGTTTCAAGCATAATCATTGGTCTTATTCTCTTGCCGCCAGCTTCCACGCTGTAATCCATCGCAGATTTAATATATTCTGCGTGTCCCTTAGCTTCTGGCAGGTACTTTTCTATTATATTATCTATACAGGAGGTCTCTTTGCTTAACTGTTCTTTGAAATTATTCATTATTATCCACCACCCCATTATCATCAATTATAACAATCTGTTTTTCAACCTTATCAAGCATAGTATTACATTTATTGAGTAATTCCATACCTTCTTTATATTTTTTAAAAGACTCATCTAATGTAAGCTCGCCCTGTTCCATTTCATTAAGAACTGCCTCAAGCTTATTAAATGTATCTTCAAGATTAGAAGCCTTTGCCATTAATTATACCTCATTAAACATTATCAATATTTGTGACCTTAGCTGTCACAGTACCATCTTTTAAATAAAGCGTTAATAAATCATCTACTGATACATCGTTAACCGACTGTACTCTCTGTTTATTATTCTCTACATAGCTGTAGCCCTTGTCAAACTTCTTTAAAGGACTTACATTATCAAGCCTGTATGCAGCCAATGACAACTTCTGCCTATAGCGTTCCACTGCCTGTGTCATCTGGTTATTTAATATATCCTCTATATGAATAAGACGTTGCCTTCTTTCATATATCTGGTTAATAGGATTGTATATCTGCAAAGAAAGCTTGTCCTTCTCTGCCCTGTTCTTATATCTGGCAAATACATTATCCAGAGCATTTCTTAAACGTCTCTTGTATGCCTGCATATAATCATCAACCTGTACCATATCAAATACTGCACACTCTGCAGCGGCAGATGGTGTTGGAACTCTTAAATCTGCCACAAAGTCTGTGATTGTAAAATCTGTTTCGTGCCCAACCGCTGATATAACCGGTGTATTACAGCTAAATACTGCCTCTATAACCTCTGGTTCATTAAATGCCCACAAGTCTTCAAGTGAACCTCCTCCACGTCCAACAATAATGCAATCCACCCCGAACTTATCAAGCACAGCTATTCCCTTGGCAATACTGTACTTGGCATATTCGCCCTGAACTAATGCAGGATACAGATACAGACTTACATACGGATTGCGCCTGTGTGATATATTCATTATATCGTGTATAGCAGCTCCTGTTGAAGCTGTTACAATTCCTATCTTTCTTGCAAAACGTGGTATCGGGCGCTTATATGATGAATCAAAATATCCCATATCATCATACTGCTGTTTTAATTGTTCAAACTTCTTATATAAATCCCCCATACCACTTTCGGTAATATTAACGGCATACAACTGATACCTGCCATCACGTTCATATATATCAATTCTGCCATCTACTACAACAGACATTCCATTTTCAAGCTTTATATCAAGCTTTGATGCATAAGAGGCAAACATAACAACTGCAATCGTTCCACCCGAATCTTTTAAAGTAAAATAAATATGACCGGATGTATGATACTTGCAATTAGATATTTCCCCTTTTATCTGAATACGATTAAGTACAAAATCCTGTCTAAACATATTCTTAATATAGGAATTAATCTGTGTTACAGTATATACTCCAGCCATCGTTCCTCTTTCTTAATCTCTTTATTATGCTCTTTAATTCAGCAAAAGGTTATTATACAAGCTTTGCAAGAACACCATTGACAAATGATGCTGCATTATCATCAGAGCCATAACTTTTAGCTAACTCTACAGCCTCATTAATAGCTACATTAACGGGAATATCATCATCATAAAGCATCTCATAGACTGCAAGCCGCATAATAGCAAGCTCTGCCTTACCAATACGGTCAACTGGCCAGCCTTCTGATACCGAATTAATCTTCTCGTCAAGCTCATCGCTTAATTCACATACAAGAAGTGCCTTATTCTTAATATATTCGTAATCTTTCTCATTGACATCTGTCAAATCGTCAAAATAGTAGTCAATCTGTTCTCTTAATTCATTCTTATCGTGGAAAGGAACACGGAATATAAGCTTAAAAACGTGTTCTCTCATTTCTGATCTTGTCATAGGAATCCTCTCATCAATTAATTACTCAAACAGGACTGCCCATTAAGGACAGTCCCAAAAGCTTACTGTACTTAGTTATCAATATTAACGCCAGCAATCTTAATATTAACTTCTGATACTTCAAGACCTGTCATTGTCTCGATTGCTGTCTTAACTCTGTCCTGTACTGTAGCTGATACCTTAGGTATCTCACAGCCATATTTAATATTAAGTGCAAGATTAACTGTCACATCATTCTCACCAACGTGAACCTTAACACCCTTAGATAAATTCTTCATTCCAAGCTTGCTTACAAGTTCATTAGTGATGTTGCCAGACATACTCTCAACACCTTCCACCTCTGTAGCAGCAAGACCTGCAATAATAGCAACAACCTCATCTGCAACTCTTACTTCGCCAATATCCTTGCTTTCGTGAATTGTATAAGTATTACCTCTATCTTCAAACTCTTTTGTCATAATGCCCTCCTGACTGTTATTAACGTAATCTTTAATCTATTATAATAAAAAACACAAATAAATGCAATGATAAGTTACTTAATAACATTAATGGTAATTTTATCCGATGTAACCCCTGTCTTTCTCTTTGCTATATCTTCAATCTGAGCTTTCTGGCTGTTTTCTAATGTCTGCTGGTTAATTACAATGTCAACGCTGTCTTCTGCCACCGAAGCCACCACATCATTAAACCCCTTTGCCTCTAATAACAGCTCAATGGCAGCCTCTTTTTCTGAATATTCTGCAATTTTGGCAAGTTCATTTATCGCCTCTGTCTTTGAAGCCTTATCGATTGCTGTATCATTGACTATATTAGTAAGATTTTCTGTATTCTTGGCACGTATCTGTTCTCTGTTAAGCTTAGCTTCAGAGATTACACTTGAAGACACGCCCTGTCCTGATGTAAGTATAACGCTTCCTGGTTCTTCAAGACTTTCATCATCTGGTTCTTCCTCAGTAAATATTGTATCATCTGTTGATGTATTGACAACTTTACTGCCGCTCTTACTGCTGACAGATATTATATCTGAAATGTTTCCTGCATAATTAATATATCCCGCAACAGCTATCATAATAGCAAGTGCTGTAATAATAACCTGATTTTTCTTAACTCTTTTCACAAAAAACCTCCATATTTAAGACATTTTCATTACTTTGATTTTATGTACAGGAACATTTAAAAGCCCATATACAGCATTCGTAATCTCACTTACAAGCTCTTTATTATCACCACCCTCACATACTATTATCACACCTTCAATAACAGGCATATTCTCCATTACTACATATGGCGTATTACCATTAGCTGTATCATAAAAAATGTGTGTCTCTGTTTTTTGCGTATTATTGGAATTCTCATCATTATTCCCATTAACTTCTTCATCAGAATAATCTGTATCCTTGGCAAGTATCTTTTCAGACGAATTCTTAAGACTGACCATAACTTTAACCTTTCCTGCCCCCTCAACATCAGATAAGGTATCTTCTAATCTTTTCTCTACATATTCCTCATACATTTTCTGTGTGGCCTCACCGCTTTCCTGATTAGATGTTGTGTTTTCTGATACAGTCTGTCTGTCTTTTACGGGAATTGATATAACCATAAGCAGTATGCCTGCTAGTATTACTATTAATATTTTATCTTTGCCTGATTTATTCAATATATTTTCATAATTAAATATAATAATTCTCCTTTCCGTCCTGAACATCGGAATACAAAATATTCTCTGTACATGGCTTAATGTATATTGATAAGTATTTCATCTATACTAAAATTATCCGCTACCATTTTAGCGAATTGCTCTATGTCCGATTTATTCAAAGTCGTTTTAACATTCTGTGTGCTTTCCAAACTTGAAACACTTTTTTTGTTTTTTACTGATATATCAATTCCTGTAATTACAGATGAATAATCGGTGTCTGATTTATTCAATATACTCCTATCGTTTAATTCAACTTTTATATTATTAACTTCAACTCCACACTCATCTGCTATATTTAACACCCTGCTTATAACTGCCTGCTTTACTGCATTGCTCACATAGCTGTCATAGTCTGATTGAAGGCTGCTATCACCAGTATACGAACTTGAATAGCCTGCAACGTTTTTACTATAATCATTATACAATGTATTTATCCTGTCAGTTATATATTCCTCATTAAATAAAAGCAGAAGTACAGGCTTTAATAAAATCATAAGGAATATAAGCCTCATTACCACCTTAAAGCTGCCCTCATACCTAGGTGGAATAATATTCGTTAATACAGCCGACATAACCATAAATATGAGCAATGCCCTAAGCCACGAATACAGCTTCATTGTGCCTCCTTTCATACTGATACACAGTTAGTTGCAACACATATAATTGCAATTGTTAATACAAACAGAACAAGTGTAATCATCATAATATATACAATCATTCCAAGTGCCTGTCCGAGCGAACTGACTGCCCTTACCATTCTCTTATCACTTATTGGCTGTAGTCCTGCTGCAATTCCCTGATATATAACCGCAAGAAGACCAATCCGCAGCAGCGGAAAGAACATACACATAACTATAGCAATAATCCCCGACACACCGATTGCATTTTTTATTAATGCAGAAGATGAAAGTATAGTATTGGATAACACCTGTGCTGTATCACCTATACCAGGTATAAGGCTTATCCCCATAAATATACCTTTAGAATTAACCGTGTCCTGAACAGGTGTTAATATGCTCTTAATTGCATTAAGTCCAATAAACACTGTAAGTATCGTATAGCAGCACCATTTCACTCCTTTTTTAATAAGGTTACACGCCTTATCCATATGTGCGTCTTTATCTATGCAGTCACATAACGAAATTATGAGATAT
>ERZ860388.1464-NODE-1464-length-15200-cov-3.190756_pt1 | contig 15200 bp, 18 predicted proteins | sample MGYA00509978_ERZ860388 | MGnify/ENA primary metagenome ERZ860388 (study PRJEB30046, sample SAMN00715225) | human gut metagenome | study: EMG produced TPA metagenomics assembly of the A metagenome-wide association study of gut microbiota in type 2...
CCTGTCAAAAGAGCAAAACGGATATAGCCATCCAAACTTTTCAGCACCCCGTAAAAAGGTTTCAATGCATTGCGATATTTCTCCTGCAAGTCCTCGTTACCAATAGTTTGCAACATCGGTTTATCATATTCATCCACCAAGATAACCACCCGCTGCCCTGTCTTCTCAAATGCTTTTTGAATCACCCAATAAAAGCGTTCTTCCGGTGCACGGTCTGCATAAGGGGAATCGTATTCTTGCTCCCACTTTTCCAGATGCTTGTTCAACTCTTGCAACAAAGATTCTTCTTTGTCGTATTTCCGGGCATTAAGATCCAAATGCAAAACAGGGTATTTCGTCCAGTCTTTTTCCAATTGCTCTATAGCCAAGCCTTGAAACAACTCCTTCTTTCCTTGAAAATAGGCTTCCAAAGTAGAAATTAGCAGACTCTTCCCAAAACGACGGGGACGGCTCAGAAAATAATACCGACCGGTATTAGCCAGTTCATAGACAAGTTTCGTTTTATCAATATAAAAATACCGATCTCTTCTTAAACTCTCAAAATTCTGTATGCCGATAGGATAAAGCTTAGCCATAACTCTCATTCCATTAATTGTTTTATCACAAATTTACAGGATTATTCCCTTTTTCTACCTTCCAGCCATCTATATTTCGCGCCTCTCTACTAAAATTAACCCCGATCTTGAACAACTGACGTGAATCACAGGCAAATGGCAACGCATATCCTTTGTCCTCTATCTGCTTCAAAGCCTCATCAGCCGTACCATCAAATTTAAACTCCATCACATAAACATACTTATCCGTTTTCAATACCATATCGATACGACCGTTAGAAGTATGGTATTCCGCCTGAACATAAAAGCCGAGTAATTTATAGATGATAAAAAGAACATTCTGATAATGCAGTTCCAAATCGCGTACAAGCTCATAAGGAGTATCGGCAAAGAAACTTTGCAAGCGACAGAGAAAAGCATCATAATCACCGTGCTCTATTTCATAAACAAAACGGGATATATGAAATATGGATTTCCCCTCGTCCATATTGACATAAAAAGGAAGCAGATACTTTATGAATCCCTCTTCCACTTCGCGATTGGGAAATCCCAAACGGTACAGATCGAAACGGGCATCATATCCCTTGATAGTCAGATAACCGCTCTGATAGATCACCGGCAAAGGATTTCTTGAAGTAGAATCAATGCTGTTCAACATATCGGAAGTGGCTTCATCATGTGCCAAACGCTGCAAGTCATAATGATCACGTTGCAAGAGCTTTACCAGATAAGAAGGGGTACCCGTCTCGAACCAATAACTGCCGAACGACATAGAATCAAATGTATTAAGCAGACTAAAAGGATTGTATATCCCCACGGAGTTGTAAGTGAAATGATAACCGTCATAACGTTCCTTTAACTCCCGGCACGTCTGTTCATATGTCATCCCTTGGGATTCGGAAAGTTCATGCAGATCAGGCTCCAGATCACGGTGAATTTCTGATTCCGTGATACCACATATTTCTACGTATCTCCTGTCCATAGAGATATCCTTCAGATTATTCAAATCACTGAACACACTGACCTTGCCAAACTTCGTGACACCTGTCAAAAGAGCAAAACGGATATAGCCATCCATTGTTTTCAATACGGAATAAAAGGCTTTCAATGTATTACGGTATTTCTCCTGTAACCCTTCGTTACCGATAGCCTGCAACATCGGTTTGTCATATTCATCGATCAATATCACCACCCGTTGGCCCGTTTTCTCGCAAGCACGACGCACCACACCCTTGAAGCGCAAGGGGATAGAAACCTCAGAAGGTTCTGCACCATAGAATGATTCCCAATAGACAAGCGTATCATTCAGCAGATTGTCCAAGTTTTCAGGCGCATCATATTTCTCCGTGTTCAAGTCAAGATGTAAAATCGGATATTCTATCCAGTCTTTCTCCAATTGTTCTATAGCCAATCCTTCAAAGAGCTCTTTCTTCCCTTGGAAATAAGCTTCCAAAGTAGAAATAAGCAGACTCTTCCCAAAGCGACGGGGACGGCTCAGAAAATAATATCGACCGGTATTAGCTAATTCATAGACAAGTTTCGTCTTATCAATATAAAAATACCGATCTTTTCTTAAACTCTCAAAGTTCTGTATGCCGATAGGATAAAGCTTAGCCATAACACTTATTCAATTAACGTTTCACTCACAAATATACAGGATTATTCCCATTTTAGTAACAGATACCAAAAAATAAATCTCCCAGCAGGAATATCCATTATGAATAAACCTGTTGGGAGATCATTTTGTTGCATATCCTCTTTTCCTTATTTTTTCTTCCACATAAAAAATGGAAGAGTGAAAAAGAAGACGAGTCCTTTAAATATCGGCCAAAAGTTCTTCACCCTATTTTTTCTTTATCAACTTCTTGATTTCAATATAGGCCACATCCTCGTCCGTGACACAAGGGCCGGCAGGAATGCAAAGTCCCTTACTAAACAGTTTCTCGGAAGTACCGTCTATGTAGCAAGGATTATTCTTAAACACTGGTTGCAGATGCATCGGTTTCCACAAGGGGCGTGTCTCAATACCTTTGCCATCGAGGGCTACGCGTAATTCTTCATAATCAAAACCCGTGATTTCCTTATCAATCAGAATGGTACACAACCAATAGTTGGCATTAAAGCGATTATCCGGGTTAGACATCAGAGAAATGCCGGCAATGCCCTCCAACGCTTTCTCATACAAATCATGTACATGGCGATGATGCGCTATGTGTTCATCCAGAACCGTCATCTGTCCGCGTCCGATACCGGCACAAATATTACTCATACGATAATTATAACCGATACGCTCATGCTGGTAATACGGGAACGGTTCACGAGCCTGAGTAGCATAATACATCGTCTGTTTCTTGGCAGCTTCATCCGCTACGACCAAAGCGCCTCCACCGGAAGTCGTGATCATTTTATTACCATTAAAACTCAAAGCGCCGAATGTACCGAACGTACCACATTTGCGCCCATTAAATTCCGAGCCTAAAGCCTCCGCAGCATCTTCTAATACAGGTATTTCATATTTCTCGGCTATCGCACAAATCTCATCGATCTTTGCCGGCATACCATAAAGATGGACGGGAATAATCGCTTTGGGTTTCTTGCCCGTTTTTGCCATCCGGTCTTTAATAGCTTCTTCCAAAAGGACCGGGCTTATATTCCAGGTATCCTCTTCGCTGTCTACAAAGACCGGTGTAGCTCCCAAATAAGTAACCGGATTGGCGGAAGCGCAGAAAGTGAAAGTCTGACAGATTACTTCATCACCAGCCTGTACACCCAATTGTATCAGCGCCAAGTGAATGGCGGCCGTACCGGCAGACAGGGCCACTACTTTTTTATCTTCACCAACAAAGCTTTCAAGCTCCTCCTCGAAAGTGTTCACATTGGGACCAAGAGGAACTACCCAGTTGGTATCAAAGGCTTCTTTTATAAAACCTTGTTCTTTGCCGCTCATGTGGGCGAGACAAAGATAAATCTTTTTTTGAATCATATTTATACTAATTCGTGTTTAGAGAGTATTCAATGTATGTTACATTAAAATTTCAAGTAACATCCTCCCCAAGAATATCCGACACCAAAACCGGCTATCAAAACATTCATTCCGATATGAATAGAATTGTCTTTCATCGCTCTAACCAAAGCAATAGGGATACTATTGGAAACCGTATTTCCAAAGTCTGATAAAGCATAATAAAATTTATCCTTATCTATCTTACTTTTTTTGCGTAAAAAGTCAAGCATATACTTATTGGCCTGATGATAAATAAACAGATCAATATCTTCTTTTTCCAGACTATTTTGTCGGAGAGTGTCTGCAATTAAAGGTGGTACGTTGTCTAACGTAAATGTAAAAATCTCACTTCCGTTCATATAGAGATAATCTGATGATACCGGATTATTATTCTCATCAAACCGCAAATCATTTGCCATTTGAGAATGGCGTGCACTGCCGGTTTTCACTATCAAATTGTTTGCACCGATACCGTCTGTCCCTAAACTGAAATTACCAATTTCCGCAAACCCTTTTGTTGAAATCACGGTTGCGGTAGCAGCATCTCCAAAAATAGTTCTGTTCCCTTTGTCTTTAGGGTGCAGATATTTATTATAAGTCTCTGATGTAAGCAGCAATACATTTTCAGCTATACCACCCGCAATTAAACCTTTTGCCAATGATAACCCATATACATATCCTGAGCATCCTAAATTAAAGTCAAGTGCACCGATATTACGATTCAGCCCTAACCAATTCTGGATGATACAAGCCGAAGTAGGAAGTTTATAATCCGGGCTTTGCGTACAAAATAAGATATAATCAATCTGTTCTTTTGCAATGATCCCTTTTTCGAACAAACATTTTGCAGCTTTTACTGCCATATCCGTGGCTGTTTCATTTTCTGCAGCCACATGCCGCTTGTTTACACCTACTTTTGTAGCTATTTTATCTACACTCCATTCCGGAAAATCAGCTACGATTTCTTCATTTGTCACTATCTTCTCGGGAAGATAATACGCTATGTCTTTTATAAAAGCTTTCATTGTTCCCACTAAAGCAGCGTATAGCCGCCATCTATTAATAAATTAGAACCTGTCACCCACCTGCTTGCATCGGACAATAAATAAATAGCGGCATAAGCCACTTCTTCCGGCTTGCCATATCGCTTCAAAGGATACCTCTTCATGTCTTCTTTTAGCTGTTCTTCTGAAATAATGCCACTATTGAAAATATTAGTATCGATCATTCCCGGCATTATCGTATTGACTCTTATATTCTTAGTAGACAATTCAATAGCGATCGCTTTTATTATCCCAGTAACAGCTGCCTTTGAGGCCGAATAGGCACTTCCTCCAACAGACGATATAAGCGGTCCGGATATGGACGATATAAATATGATGGAAGCATCTTTCTCTATCTTCTTATTCTTCAGCAACAATTGGGTTAACAAAACCGGAGATTCAAAATTTACTTTCATCACTCCATTCATATCTTCTTTTGACAAAAATTGAAAGGGTTTAGGAATTGTATAACCGGCACATTGTACTATTCCGTCTAATTTTGCATCAACAGATTCAACTATCTCATCAATTGTATTATCATTAGATAGGTCTGCGCAGAGATATTTATGACCATCACCTTCCATTTCCGCCACTGTTTCTTCAAGACGCTCCTTATTGCGAGCAGTAATAAAGAGCGTAGCTCCCATTCTGGAACATTCAATTGCGATGGCACGTCCTATTCCGGAAGACGCACCGGTCACCAAAATCTTTTTGTTTTTCAGCGAAAAAGGATTATAACTCATACCTGTTTTAATATTCGATCAATTCCACACATGTTAAGTTGTTAGCCTCAAAATACACACTTCGCCATGACAGCCCGACTCAAAGTCACAAGCTATATTTTTTAGACTATCGGATTCCAATTCTTTTTTTCTTTTGAGTAATCATTACAACATGCCTGACTATCATACAGACATTATGCTTTCGATTTTACTATATTATATAAATCCTTTATAGTAACGGCAGAACGGATATCATCTCCTTTAATCCGGATGTCATACTCTTCGTCTATCATTGCAATAGTCGAGAGAGCCATCAATGAAGACCACTCATCCAAATTCTTAAACATCGTCTCTGCTGTAAACTCACAAGCATCCGTCTCTTCGAACTGTGATGCGAAATTTTCGATAAATTTTTTCTGTTCCATAAATAAGTATTATTAATATTTTACTATCAATGCGGGATTTCCGATATATGTATTTCCATTTTTTGTTTTTCTAATCACCACACTATTGGCACCAACCACTGTTTCATTCCCTATTTTAATCTGCTGTAAAACGACGGAAGATACTCCGAAGAAATTGTTACTTCCAATCTCCACTTCGCCAGACACCCTTACAGCCGGCATCAACGAATTATAATCAGCCATCCGGACATCATGTCCAACAGTAGTAAAGTTATTGAAAATGTTAAAACTGCCTATTTTAACATTACAAGAAAACAGGCATCCCATACAAACAATATTGCCTCGTCCAAACGCAATATTATTCTCATCAAGAAACGTTACGTCCGGAGAAAAAATATTTGGAAATTCAACCAAAGGAGAATTTATGGCATTTACGAGCTTTTTTACTATTTCAGGAGTTCCAATTGCCAATATTATGGCTAAAGGTTTTGTAATTGCATTCAGTTCGTTGATTCCGCCTAAAATTGTACCATATTCATTAGATACGCCAAGTTCTTTTCCGTCGTCAAAAAAACCTATAAAATTCCATGTAGGAGTTTTCTCATTAATTTTTCTCAATAAGCAGGCGACTTCACGTCCGAAACCTCCAGCCCCATATATTGCAATATCTTTCATTCTCAATTATTTCCTGTAAAAGGTTCCATTGTAGCGGAAGTATCAGAGCTGATACCTTCGCGTACAAATACTTTTTTAATAGTCAAAAACAGTATTTTCATATCCAATAGGAAAGAGCAATGATCCACGTACCACACGTCCAGTTCAAACTTTTTAGTCCAGGAAATGGCATTCCGACCGTTCACTTGTGCCCAACCGGTTATGCCCGGACGCACTTCATGCCTGCGGGCCTGTTCCTTATTATATAAAGGCAGATATTGGGGCAGCAAAGGGCGGGGACCAATTAGAGCCATATCACCTTTCAGTACATTTATTAATTGAGGGAGTTCATCTATTGAAGTGGAACGGACAAACTTACCGATTTTAGTCAGCCTTTGTTCGTCAGGGAGAAGATTTCCTTCTGCATCCCGCTTATCGGTCATTGTTTTAAATTTGATGACTTTAAAAATCTTATTATCTTTTCCGGGACGTTCTTGCATGAAAAATAAGCTGGTTCCTCTATTTACAAGATAAAGTCCGATAGCGACAATTAATAAAACAGGCCAGATAATAAGCAAAACCGTAAGAACAACGCAAAAATCGAATAACCTCTTAAGGATAAACTTATACATGTTTTATAATAGCATTGTATGTATTATCTACTAAATAATTTTCTTTTAAGAACTGATATCCTTTTTCACCCATTTCCTTTATAGAGTCAGGATTGCTGATATATTTATCCACACACAAGTTAAAGTCTCCGGTGATTCTACTTTCACACCAATAGCCATAACCATTTGTTTCAGCAATATACCCCATATCAGTATTAATATCTGTAGCTACGATTACCGGCATTTTATGTTCCAGGTAAGATAACAGCCGTGAAGGATAATTAGGAATTGAGAAATGATAATCCAGAAATATTAATCCCACATCACATGATTGCACTAACCGGTCGTACTCTTCTTTGGAGAGATCCTTTATCAATAGGATATTATCAGGATTGTTCTTTTTCATCCAAACTTCTATTTTATAATAATCCGTACCATTTCCTACAATTAGGAAGAAGCAATCGGTTCTTCCTTTATTGTCATCCAAACATTTTATTAAAAAATCAATCCCTTGTGGCTTTCCCAAATTTCCTCCATAAATGAAAACAGGCTTGTCAATAGGCAGAGTATATTTTCGACGTATTTCCATTCTGTCAACAGGTTTTGGGCTTTTTACCAGTTCAATACTATTGGGGGCAACCTCAACGCATTCGGGCGAGAGGTATTCGTTGTGTTTTAAAATAAAATCCACATTCGCCGGTGACATGCAACCGATGTAATCTGCGTTTTTATAAAGAGCTATCTCTTTTTGTCTAAAAAAACAATATAAAGGACTTCTTTTCGAGAACATTCCTAAATCAACTGCATTTTGCGGAAAAATATCTTTCAATAACAGATATGAGATTGCCTGCGGATTCTTTTTTTTAAGTGACTTTACTACATTGGTAAAAGTGATAGGTGGAGTAGAGTACAAAATTAAATCAAATGATACGTGACTCAAGTATTTGTTTATTACATGCTTAAACTGATATTCTAACAGAATAGTGCCAACTCCCTTTTCTATAATATTTGTTTTTTGGATATTGAGGGTCTTTATGCCTAACATATGTACCCCGCTATTTTCTTTTATAGAAGTAGGCAATCCATACCTTCTTTCATATGGAGTTACAATATACACATGATGTCCTTCATCACGGAACTTGCGCATCAGATCAGTGTAAATTCCTCTTGATTGTATATCTTCAATATGGCTAACTGTAAGAAATATAATATTCATTTTATTAATATTTTCTCCAAACCATTTTATTAATCACCCCTGTATAGCTTTGAATCAGCTTCACCACTTTGGTTGAAACATTCTCATCCACATAGTCGGGAACATCCAAAGCTAAATCGCCATTCCGGTTCATAGCAACGGCAGTATCTACCGCCTGAAGAACCTGTTCCGTAGTGATACCGGCTAAGATGAATACGCCTTTGTCCAAAGCTTCAGGACGTTCGGTAGAAGTCCGGATACAAACTGCGGGGATAGGCATACCTTTCGAACTGAAGAATGCGCTCTCCTCAGGAAGTGTCCCACTATCTGATACCACACAGAATGCATTCAACTGCAACTGGTTATAATCATGAAAACCTAAAGGTTGATTTTGAATAACACGTTTATCGAATTTGAAACCTCTTTGTTCGATATGTTTTTTCGAACGCGGATGACACGAGTAAAGAATCGGCATATCATATTTTTCTGCCATAGCATTCACTGCATTCATCAGATTGAAAAAATTGGTTTCCGTATCAATATTCTCTTCCCTATGGGCAGACAGCAGGATGTATTTCCCCTTTTCCAGTCCGAGCCTTTCGAGAATATCACTTGATGTAATTTGTTCCAGATTGGCCGAAAGGACTTCCGCCATCGGAGAACCGGTTACATAAGTACGTTCCTTTGCTGTACCTTCATAGTTCAGATAACGTCTGGCATGCTCACTGTAACACATGTTCAAATCAGAAATATGATCCACGATACGGCGGTTTGTCTCCTCCGGCAGATTCTCGTCAAAGCAACGGTTGCCCGCTTCCATATGGAAAGTAGGAATATGAAGCCTTTTGGCGGAGATCACCGAAAGGCAGGAGTTCGTATCACCCAATACCATGACGGCATCCGGTTTCAATTCCACCATCAGCTGATAGGATTTGGCCAATACATTACCCATCGTTTCACCCAAGTCCTTACCCACCACATTCAAATAATAATCCGGCTCGCGCAGACCGAGGTCTTCAAAGAAAACCTGATTCAGCGAGTAATCATAATTTTGCCCGGTATGGACCAATATCTGGTCAAAATACAAATCACACTTCTTTATTACTTCCGACAACCGGATGATCTCCGGCCGTGTACCTATGATGGTCATCAATTTCAACTTACCCATATCCTCTATTTCACTTTATAGTTTTCATTCTTGTCACAAGGCTCAAAATAAGTATCGCCATCCGTCGGATCATACCATTCGTTAATCCAAAACTGGGTGTAAAGATCTTCATTGCCGATGTTGGTTATATTATGTGTATGCCATACGGGCATATCCACATAGGAAGGTTCCCGCCCGTCCAAATAGAAATTCAGCACTTCGTCCGTACCGATCCTGCGAAGCTGGATACGTGCCCTGCCTTTGATGACTGTAAAGCGTTCTATTTTACGGGTATGGTAATGGTTGCCACGGGTAATGCCGGGAACGGTAGTGGAAAAAGAAACCTGACCGCCAATGCCTAACTTTACAGTCTCTACAAACAGCCCGCGTGGATCTTCGTGTTTCACTAATTTACGGGGGTAAAGGGACGGGAAATCCAGATAACTGCAAAAAGTATTGAAAAGGTTCACCTCATTCCTGTTTTTCAACACCGGGATAAAACCTTGATCGAAATACAGTGCTTTATAACTATTCAGCAAATCTAAAACTCCTGTTACTTTTTCCTCGAAGTCATAAGGAACTTCGTCACGTTCAATGACAGGAGTATCCGAATGATATACAGCCTGTATTTTCCCGATGATGTGCTTACATAAGTTGCCTACATAGACCAGTTTCACATTTCCATCCTGTAACACCCTTGGTTGTTCGCCGTGTGTCAGCTTATGGCAGAAAGTAGCAATAAAGGAGTTGTAATCAGGACGTCCGAAAGGGCCGTAAACATTGGGAACAACCATACCGGTGAAAGAAGCCCCGTTACGTCCGGCCCATTTTTCCAGCAGTTCGCGCCCCTCCCGTTTCGATCTGCCATATTCGTTATCACGTTCTTCCTGGGTAGAAGAGGAAAACAGCACATAAGGAGTTACCTTTTCGGTTTCCATGGCGGAGATCAACTGTTTCACCAAGCGGAGATTCGTGTCATAGATCACCTGTGGTTCCGGGTGACGGTTCATTGCAGCTAAATGTACGATCACATCACACTGCCTTACAAAAGCGCGAAGACGGGTATCACTTTCAAAGAAAGAATCTTCAAAAGGGATACGCACGACGCTATCAGAGAGCAAACCGAGTTCGTTGTAGAGGTGACTCCCCACAAAACCCGGTTGGCCCGTTATGCCAACGTGTATCATGTAGAAATTAAAAAATTAGAGAGAAAAGACTAATTAAGAAGTTTATTACATTTTTTTAATCAAATGCGATTTTATTTCTCGCAAAGCAGCCAATAAGAGTGGAATATCTTCTTTCAAAGTTTTATAAATTTCATCCGCATCAATATCAAAGTAATGATGAACAATTATATCACGCATCCCCATCACATCCTTCCAGTTAATACTTTAAATAGCTGTTTTTCTGTTATTTTATCTATATTCTTGATACTCTCACCCACAGCTACCAATTTCATGCAAACACTATCCAATAATATCATCCCTGAATCGGAACAAAGAAAGTCATTGGGAGAAGTTATGTGTTTTGTCCTTCTTTGAATAGTTACCAAAACATCTTCTAAGATGGAAATTATATCGAGTACCAATTCTTTATCAAACATAGATACCTTCTTTTTCTATCCGTTTACGGAGCAATGAGTTCATCCGTTCTCTCAAGCGAACAAGATCTACCCGGCAACCCAAAAGTTCTTGCAATTCTTCTTTGATATGAGCCATGGTAAGCAAGCTGTATGGTTCGCTTTCCAAATATATGTCCACATCGCTATTCTCATTCTGTTCACCACGGGCAACAGAACCAAACAGTCCTAATTTAGTAATGCCATATTTTTCGGCATTCTTTTCTTTAAACTGTCCTAATAGCTTAATGTATTCAGATGTAGACTTCATTTATTTAATGGTTGGATATATGCAAATATACAAACATTCTTTATAATAACAATGTTTCGATGCTTTTTTATAATTCCTTAAATTCGCAGTATAAAAAGTAATGATCAAAACTTCCATCCTAACCGATACGCATCTTTTTAGAAAACAATCGGTTTGGTCTGTTATTTTTAGAAAATTAAGCTATTGACTGCGGATTTAAGATGGAAAAGATTTTTAGTCAAAATAAGAATACAAATCCTTGAATTTCTCATCCAAATCGGATAATAAATCCGGATGGTTCATTAACTCTGTTTTACGAATTAAGAGATAAGAGCTTTTTTTAATATTGAAAAAATGTTCGAAGGAATCTTCCGTAAAATAAGTCGCCATAAATCGTCTATAGACTCTGAAACGTTTTGTATTGACATCAGATTCATCCTGCATATTAGCACCAATAAAACCAAACGATGCGCGTGGATTTATGTGACTGATTTCCTGCATAATTGCAACACAAGTATTTATTACTGGACGGGCTTCGTTCAATCCAGTCATCAAACTATATTTTGCCGGGCTATTTCGATGAGCTTTCAAATGAAATTTTATGGCATAAAAATCACGTTGATAGACCTCCACCCAAACCCAATACCATTGATGAGATTTTGAAGATTTAAAAGTGTATAGTAATTTATATTTTAAGAAAGTATTAATTGGATTAATCTCGTCAACCCTTTGCACAAAATGATAAGGATAATGGAATATTTCCATTATCTTACATCAGATAAGGGTATACATCGATGCGTAGACGTTTTAACTCTTCATCCGGAACTTTGACAAAGCCTGTTCCCGATAACAACTTTTCCTTTTCTTCTTTAGAAAAAGAGCCTGCTATTTCGTCCAGATTCACAACATTTCCTTTCAGTACTCTGCTGTTTTTTACTTTTTTCTTCAAATTTCCCATATCAATCACTTTTTGTATCACAAAGTTACAAACACTTTATGGATAAACAATCTTTTCTGCATTTTTCTTTTCCGCTTATTATTAATATTTTAGAAATCAATTACAAATTCAAATCTTCCCGGATAAAATCCAGTTTCTGCAAAAGCTGTTTCATCCCCTCTATATCCAGCCGATGCGTATTATGGGAGTGGTAATCTTCTATTTTAGAAACCTCCTCATTGCCCTCTACAAAAAACTTGTCATAGTTCAAATCACGCGTATCACAAGGGATACGATAATAATCACCCATATCCACCGCCTTTGCCATCTCTTCACGGGTGACAAGCGTCTCATACAGTTTCTCTCCATGACGCGTACCGATTACTTTCACCTCCGTATCGCTATGATAAAGTTCTTTCAGGGCGTTTGCCAATACATTTAGGGTCGCTGCCGGGGCTTTCTGGACAAACAAATCTCCATTCTTCCCGTGCTGGAAAGCATAGATTACCAAATCCACCGCATCATCCAAAGTCATCATGAAACGCGTCATGTTGGGATCGGTGATGGTAATAGGTTTTCCGGCTTTCATCTGTTCCACCCATAAAGGAATTACAGAGCCACGACTCGCCATTACATTGCCGTAACGGGTACAGCAAATGGTAGTAGTAGCATCCTCCCCTAATGCACGCCCTTTCGCGATGGCAACCTTTTCCATCATCGCCTTGCTGATACCCATGGCATTGATCGGATAAGCGGCTTTATCCGTTGAAAGGACTACCACGTTCTTTACACCATGGGCAATTGCCGATTCAAGTACATTGTCTGTTCCTATGACATTTGTTTGGACGGCCTGCAAGGGAAAAAACTCACAAGAGGGAACTTGTTTCAAAGCGGCGGCGGCAAAGACATAATCAACACCTTTCATGGCACCGTCCACCGACTGGCGGTCACGAACATTGCCAATGTAGAACTTTACTTTAGAATTCTGCAACTGATGACGCATGTCATCCTGTTTCTTTTCATCCCGAGAGAAAATACGGATCTCTTTGATATCAGAATCAAGAAAACGACGTAAGACGGCATTACCGAAAGAACCTGTTCCACCGGTAATTAATAATACTTTATTTTTGAAAATTGACATAACAATTATTATTTCTAAACATTAACTGTTTATAGTTCTATCTTCCACAATAAGTATTTTATAATAAATGGGATATACCAAATATTTCATTTATCATCATACCATAATTTTTCATACTGTGGAAATATTATTTCCATACAATAATTATTTAATACTTTATTTTTACCATGAATTGCATAAGTTAGATGATCATTCGTCTCAATAAAATTATTTATGGCATCCATAATTGCACTTACCGATTTCTTTTCAAAACAAATCCCTGCCGCTTGTGTACTATTAGCGTCAATCATATCGGCTATAGCCCCTACAGGGGTTGCTAAAACAGGGCATCCTGCTGCCATAGCTTCTAATACTACATTAGGAAAACCTTCCGTATATGAAGGTAAAATCAGAGCTCCGGCAGTTTTCATATATTCAAGAACCACATCAGAAGGTTGGCTACCTAAGAAGTTCACCCAATTTCCTTTTCTCTTTTGAGCAATGGAATTTAATTCATTTTTCGTATTTTCATCATAAGGGCCTATTATTGTCAAATAGGTATTATCATTTAAACTCACAAAAGCACTTAACAATTCATATATACCCTTATTTCTTATCACATGACCCACAAAAAGAAAATTATTCTTTTGCTTCTCACAGACTTTCATTGCTGCTAATTCTCTAACAGTGGGTGAGCAAGGATTTCCTATCAATTTTACTTTATCCTTAAAACTGTTTTCGCATAATGTTTGAAAAGAAGGTTCATCAATCACTATAACCCTATAAGCATGCTTTATATTAAAGCACAAAAGCCTCCACTCCCAGTTTTTCCTTTTACTCAACTCCGGTATTCTTCCAAAACGGTAGTGAAAGATGCATTTCGCTTTGAAAATTCTGCAAACAAATAAAAAAAGAAAATCCTTAAAAAGAGAAAATGACGCCGGGGTCGCTATTTGAACAACTTTCGGGTTATATTTTAAACATCCTATTACCAATAAATAGATGATACGTGATGTATCTACTATTCCACTAATCATTCTGTAAAATGGATGAATTGCATTATTGGGAGTTTTATATTTAATGGATGCATCTATATGATAGATATTTTGAATATTATTTTTTTGTATATACTCTATCATATTCATAGTCCAACTGGCTATACCACCGACCGGTAACAAAGGAGACAAGAATAATATATTTTTCTTTTCCATCAATTTATTTAAGCTTTACGAATAGACTCTCATGTACACTTCCTTACTATCGAGAATCATTATTCTTACACAATATTCGATTAAAATTAGACTCTAATTCTTCTTTAGAAAAAAAGCCAAACAACTGCATTGCATCTTCACGCACCGAAAAGTACGTGTATATTTTCACTTGACTGCCTGCCACCGGCATTTTTGACAACAAGGAATCCGGCACCAATACCTCCAGTCCGATCCCCTGGTGATCTATGATCACACTGGTCGCTGTCGTTGCCACCAGCTCTCCTGCAACATAACTGATCATCTGAATCCTACATTCCTTTCTCTGCCTGCAGATCTATGCATGTTTTCGCATATTACCACAGGCGTGGTATTAACATCGTCAATTATCTTTCTTATGTACTAGTCCGGTATCCGACTAAAAGTCCCATGAGACTTAGACAACCAACCTTCTTCCATATATTTCAAGATCACATACGGATGGATACCAAGTTCCTCTGAAATCTGCAGCGCATTGCTGTTTGGGAAGCGGTGTAGATATTCTACAATGTCATCCAACTGATCCTCATCCTTATCACGACAATCCTTGCAGCAGCAAGTACGGATCTTCGAACGAAACACCTGATGACAGTGCTTGCACACATTTGTATACATCGTACGTTCTCTCCTCTCCTCCAAAGTTTCTTCCACAAAGGCATATATCTCGGTACTTTTGCGCCCTTCACTGCACATA
>ERZ860388.1465-NODE-1465-length-15189-cov-2.846505_pt1 | contig 15189 bp, 12 predicted proteins | sample MGYA00509978_ERZ860388 | MGnify/ENA primary metagenome ERZ860388 (study PRJEB30046, sample SAMN00715225) | human gut metagenome | study: EMG produced TPA metagenomics assembly of the A metagenome-wide association study of gut microbiota in type 2...
GTAAACGACTGTTTCGTTGGGGAGGACAAACAGACGGCTGCAAATATGCTCTATCAACTCGTCGAAGTTACCGCCTGTGAGGTCGGCCCGGCCGATACTGCCTTGAAACAGGACATCGCCGGAGAACATACAGTTGTCTTCTTTACAATAATACACCAGACTGCCGGGTGAATGACCGGGCACGTGTATCGCTTCCAGAGTTGTATGTCCGAAAGTGATACTATCACCGTCGTGCAGATACTTGCCTAGCGGAACCGGCTTCTCCTGCAACTGGAATCCGAACATACGGCTTTGTTTCGGCGCTTCATCAATCCAGTATTCGTCCGCCTTGTTGGCTTCGGCCGACAGACCAAATTCTTTCAGCATGAACGGATTGCCGAAGATATGGTCCAGATGTAAGTGAGTATTCAGCAAATGCTTTACATTCAGTTCGTTGGTAAGAATGAATTTCTTCAAGGCTTGCTTTTCCTCTTCGTAAAAGCAGCCGGGGTCAATCACGACTGCTTCTTTCGTGTCATCCCATAATACGTAGCAATTTACGGGAAACATATTAAACTCAAATCTTTTTATTTTCATGGTTCTCTATGATTTATATTAAATCAGAACGGATATTCTGTTAAATGGGAACGTATACCACCTTCTTTGTTTCAAAGAAATCTTCCTCGAAACTGTCGCTCAGACTTTGAATCACAGTTTTGTGCTTGAACGGCATTGTCTCATGTTCCAGCTCACCGCCTTTGAGGCAGATCAACCCGTTGGGCAATGCGTTCTGCTGTTTAGGAGAAATATTCTTTTTGATAATCTTAATCAGATCTGCCAGAGGCATTACGGCACGGCTGACAACAAAGTCGAACAGTTGTTTTTCTTCTTCGGCACGGGCATGGCGGAAAGTTACGTTTTTCAGTCCGATTGCATTGGCTACTTCGGTTGCTACGCGCACTTTCTTGCCGATACTGTCAACCAGATGAAATTTTGTTTCCGGAAACAAGATTGCCAGAGGAATGCCGGGGAAACCTCCGCCCGTACCCAAGTCCATAATGCTTGTGCCGGGACGGAACTGGATGATTTTGGCAATACCCAACGAATGAAGTACGTGATGTTCGTATAAATTCTCGATATCTTTGCGGGAGATAACGTTGATTTTTGAATTCCAGTCGATGTAGAGGTCGTATAGAGCAGCAAACTGTTTGCGTTGCTCTTCCGTCAGATCAGGAAAATATTTCAGTATGATTTCCACTTCTTTGGTTTTGAATGATAAGTTTAAAATATGTATATAAAATGAATATCCTTCTGCATCACACGGGGCAATAACAACCGGATATTCATTGGTGTTCGTTCTTTTAATGAAAATAGGGCTTTAATCTTTCAACTCTCCCAAAATCGGGTTGCTGCCTAACAGATGTTCCAGCATTGGGAATGGAATTGTCACTTTGACGGGGCCCATGGAGTATGGAGTGATGTCGTATACATTGTAGTAGAACGTGACGCCCTCTCTGCTGAGATAGAAATTCTCTGTCGGGGTGATGTCGCCGGTAGAAGCATATCCCATGTCTTCCAAAGCTTCGTGAGTGGTCACTTTGTTGTCAGCCATGAGCTGGTTCCAGATCAGGTCGGTCAGTGGCTCTTTATAATCTCCTACAAAAATATCATCCAGGCGGAGGGGACGCATCAGGGTAAGGTCCATGTTCAGGTAAGTGGTCATGTAAATGCCGTGTGCACCTCCGGTATATTCGTTGTAGTCGATGCGATATACCAACAAGTCTTTCTCGTAGAGTTGCACGTGGCTCTCTATACCCTTATAATAAGAATACCAGGCACCGATAGAAGATTCATCTTCTTTGTCCTTTTCATCTTCTGTATACATAGGTTCCAAGTCACGGCGATACTCACTGATGTAATTTTCGGTGTATTGCTTTACTACATTCTCCGGTTTTTCTCCGATATATTTGTCGCCGAAGCAGGCAGAAATGAAATAAGCGTTCAAACTGTCTTTCAGCATATCATCCGATGATTTGACAGGATAAGCAAAGTTAATGATAATGTTACATGCCGGTTTGGCTGTATCATTAAACAAGTGAGCCGTTTCATTCACTTGGATACTGTCGAATTGCAATGCACCTGTATTTTTGTTCATCTTGTCATGACAAGAAAACAAAAAGCCGCTTACCGAAAGTATAATCGCAAGCAGACTGACATATTGTTTTTTCATACTCGTTTTTTCTATAAATTCTACAATTGTTCTATCTTTCACTATCGACAAATATAGATGAAAATAACGAATCCTGCGAATAAAAAAGGAAAAATATTCTGTCTGTTTTTTCTTGTAATGCGGCTTTAGGCTTTATGGTTATTATCTTTTTTGAACGAAACAGCTGGTATAGTCTGTTTTTATTTCTATCTTTGTCTCCGGATATGAAAAGACTAGCCTACATAACTGCAATGTTTCTTTCCCTCCTGATTATATATTCGGGGGCGGGAGTTTCTATTGTTCATTATTGTTGTGCCGGTTGTGAAACAGTACAGTCCTGCTGTACTACGGGCTGTCCCAAATGTAAGAAATCTCATACGTGCGATTCAAAGAAAGATTGTAAAAACGAAGGTTGCACGGCTACTATCTATAAGCTGAACCTGATGAACCATGCTACCGAGCTGACCGTTGCAGCTCCGGTGGTTGACCTTTTTTGTGAGCAGTTCTGCTATTTGCTGAATATTGGGTATACGGAGAAGCCGGTTGAATATATAATTCCTTCTTCGCCGCCACCTATCTGTTCAAGGCAGATGTTGGCGTTATATTCCACCTATATTATTTAGCCACTATTTTATTCTTTTTCAGTACTTTGCTTGCCGCCGTCTTCTGACAGTGGAAGTGAAGTAGTTTTGATTGCAACTAAGTTGCAAGGATTATAAGCTAATTTTGTATCACAAAAGTAACTTACTTAAAGAATGAAATATATGATATTAGGACTGTTCTCGTTGCTTGCCACCGGTATGTATGCGCAAGTACGGGGGACGGTAAAAGATAGTACCGGAGAACCTGTTCCGGGAGCTAATGTGTTCTGGATGAATACAGGACAGGGAGTAACAACAAAAGTAGACGGCACCTTCTCTATTACGAAGCCTTCGAAAAGCCATATACTGGTGGTCAGCTTTATCGGCTTTCAGAATGATACGATCCACGTTGACAGTAAAAAGCAGGAATTGGAGATTGTCCTCCGGGACGGAGTGGAATTGAAAGAAGTGAATGTCGTCAGCCGTAAGTTGGGAACGATGAAGCTGCGTAACAGCGTGATGAACGAGGATATGATAAGCAGTGCCGAGTTGAGCAGGGCCGCTTGTTGCAATTTGGGAGAGAGTTTTGTTACAAATCCTTCGGTGGATGTGAGTTACTCGGATGCGGCAACGGGAGCCAAACAGATAAAATTGTTAGGCTTGTCGGGGACTTATGTACAGATGTTGACGGAGAACATCCCGAACTATCGTGGGGCTGCAGCCCCTTATGGCTTGGGGTATGTTCCCGGTCCCTGGATGCAGAGTATACAGGTTTCCAAAGGAATTTCTTCCGTAAAGAACGGCTACGAAGCTATTACGGGACAGATCAATGTGGAGTTTAAAAAGCCGCAATTACCTGAGGCCGACTGGGTATCTGCCAACCTTTTTGCAAGTACCACGAATCGTTATGAAGCTAATGCTGATGCCACTTTGAAACTTTCCAAACGGTGGAGTACCTCGTTATTGGCGCATTATGAAAATGAAACAAAAGCACATGACGGCAATGATGACGGATTTGTGGATATTCCACAGGTAGAACAGTATAATGTCTGGAACCGTTGGGCATATATGGGCGACCATTATGTTTTTCAGGCAGGTTTCAAAGCTCTTTCCGAGACTCGTAGCAGTGGACAGTCCACGCATGGAGATATGTACTCCGGTGAACTGTATAAGGTCGGGATTGACACGGAACGCTACGAACTGTTCACTAAAAACGCTTACATATTTGATAAGGAGAAGAATACGAATCTAGCTTTGATTCTGTCCACTTCCTGGCACAATCAGGATGCGATGTACGGACGGAAATTGTATAATGTAGACCAGACTAATACATACGCTTCTCTGATGTTTGAAACGGAATTTAATCCGCAGAATAGTTTCTCCGCAGGATTGAGCTTTAACTATGACGCATACGATCAGCATTATCGTTTGAATAATAACGCGGATACCCCTCTCAAAGCTTCTGATAAAGAGGCTGTTCCCGGTGCGTATGTGCAATATACCTTGAATCTGAATGACCAATGGATGTTAATGGCCGGTCTTCGGGGAGATTATAGCAGTAAACACGGTTTCTTTGTGACTCCGCGCGCGCATCTTAAATATAATCCGAATGATTATGTACACTTCCGGCTTTCTGCCGGTAAGGGATACCGTACAAATCATGTGCTGGCAGAAAACAACTACTTACTTTCCAGTAGCCGGAAGGTGGAGATTGCGAAAAATCTGGATATGGAAGAAGCATGGAACTTGGGTGCCAGTGTTTCTACTTATATTCCGGTATTCGGTAAGACGCTGAATGTCAACGCAGAATATTATTATACGGATTTCCGGAAGCAAGTTGTTGTAGATATGGATAGTAATCCTCATGAAGTGGCTTTTTATAATCTGGACGGACGTTCGTATTCGCACGTATTCCAGGTGGAAGCAAGCTATCCTTTCTTCAAAGGTTTCACTCTGACCGGAGCCTATCGGTTGACGGACGCACAAACTACTTATAAAGGTCAGCGAATGGAGAAACCACTAACCGGCAAGTATAAAGGATTGTTGACGGCTTCTTATCAGACTCCGTTGGGAATCTGGCAGTTTGATGCGACCTTGCAACTTAATGGCGGGGGCAGAATGCCTGCTCCTTACGAATTGGCGGACGGGCAACTCTCATGGAGTCGTCGTTATGGTAGCTTCGAACAGCTTAGTATGCAGGTGACTCGTTATTTCCGTCGCTGGTCTATCTATGTGGGAGGCGAGAATCTGACGAACTTCAAGCAGAAGAACCCGATCATTGACGCAGCGAATCCTTGGGGAGATAATTTCGATTCTACCATGATTTGGGGACCTGTGCACGGTGCAAAAGCCTATGTCGGCATACGTTTCAATCTGGCAAGAAACGGTGAATAAGAAGAATGTATCAAAAATGAATCATAGAATTTTAAACTAATAAGAAAAATGAAAACAAGAAGATGGATAGCCACTTGCGTGGTGGCTCTTTTGGGTGTGACTGCCGTATTGGCGAAAGATATTCGTGTTGTAGTGTTCAAAGTGGCTCAGATGCATTGTGAAAAGTGTGAAAAGAAAGTGAAGGACAATATGCGCTTTGAGAAGGGGCTGAAGGACTTGTCGACTGAGGTGAAAACCAAAACCGTCACTATCACTTACGACGCGGATAAAACAAATGTAAAGAACTTGCAGGCAGGGTTTAAGAAGTTCAATTATGAAGCTGAATTTGTAAAAGAAACAAAGAAAGACGATAAAAAAGCGGATAAGAAGTAATTGAACAAATACCCGTATTTGCGTGTTTTATAAATAGAATGTGGTCTCTCCCCAGCTTTCTCTTTTGGAGAGGGTTGGGGAGAAACTCTTATAAATATAGATAATAATATGGTAAAGAAGAATTTTCCCGTGCTCAATATGCATTGTGCGGGATGTGCAAATAATGTAGAAAGAACAGTCAGGAAGTTGCCGGGGGTCATAGAGGCTTCTGTCAATTTTGCTACCAATACATTAACCGTTTCTTATGAGAGCGATAAACTGGCTCCCGGGGAGATTCGTGCGGCAGTGCTTGCAGCAGGTTACGACTTGATTGTAGAGGAAGCTCATAAAGAAGAACGTCAGGAGGAGGAACAACATAGGCGTTATCTTCGTCTGAAGCGGAAGGTAATCGGTGCGTGGATTCTGGTAGTCCCTTTGCTTATTTTCTCAATGGTATTGATGCATGTGCCATACTCTAATGAGATTCAGTTAGTACTGACTATTCCTGTATTGGTACTTTTCGGCGGCGGTTTTTACACGGGAGCCTGGAAACAGGCAAAAATAGGACGGAGCAATATGGATACGTTGGTTGCGCTAAGTACGTCCATTGCTTTCTTGTTCAGTCTCTTTAATACTTTCTTCCCTGAGTTCTGGTATGCCCGCGGACTGGAACCTCATGTTTATTATGAGGCCTCTGCGGTAATTATAGCTTTCGTCCTGACCGGGAAACTTATGGAAGAACGTGCCAAGGGAAATACATCGAATGCGATTCGCAAGTTAATGGGAATGCAACCTAAAGTAGCCCGTGTATTGCGTAACGGAGTGGAAGAAGAAATATTGATTGACCAACTGCAAGTAGGAGATTTGGTAGTCGTTCGTCCGGGAGAACAGATTCCCGTGGACGGTCAGCTCTCCGAGGGTGATTCGTATGTGGACGAAAGTATGATTAGCGGTGAGCCGATTCCTGTGGAGAAGAAGAAAGGTGATAAAGTACTGGCAGGAACTATCAATCAGCGTGGTTCATTTATTATCAGTGCCACGCAGGTGGGTAGTGAAACAGTGCTTGCCCGTATCATTCACATGGTGCAGGAAGCTCAGGGAAGTAAAGCTCCGGTGCAGCGTATTGTCGACCGTATTACAGGGATCTTTGTCCCTGTTGTGCTGGGAATTGCTATTCTGACATTTATCCTTTGGGTTGTTATCGGCGGTAGCGAATATATGTCTTATGGGATAATGTCGGCTGTGTCTGTTCTTGTGATTGCCTGTCCGTGCGCTTTAGGACTTGCTACGCCTGCTGCATTAATGGTGGGTATCGGTAAGGCTGCCGGACAACATATCTTGATCAAGGATGCAGTTGCTTTGGAACAGATGCGCAAAGTAAATGTAGTGGTATTGGATAAGACCGGAACACTGACCGAAGGGCATCCTACCGCTACCGGCTGGTTATGGGCACAGCCTCAGGAACCACATTTCAAAAATGTGCTTCTGGCTGCGGAACTGAAATCAGAACATCCGTTGGCGGGTGCGATTGTTGCTGCACTCCAAGAGGAGGAGAAGATCAAACCCGCTACGCTGGACAGCTTTGAAAGTATTACGGGGAAAGGAATCAAGGTGTCTTATCAGGGACGTACTTACTGGGTAGGCAGCCATAAATTCCTGAAAGATTTCGGTGCTATCGTGAGCGATGTAATGGCTGATATGTTGGTTCGTTATGAATCGGACGGTAATGGTATCATTTACTTTGGTTGCGAGAACGAACTGTTGGCTATTATTGCGGTTTCCGATCCTATTAAAGCAACATCCGCCGAAGCGGTGAAAGAACTGAAACGTCAGGGCATCGACATTTGCATGCTGACCGGCGACGGGCAACGTACAGCCTTGGCTGTGGCAGGGAAGTTGGGTATCGACCGTTTTGTAGCCGATGCGCTGCCGGATGACAAAGAAGAATTTATCCGCGAATTGCAGTTGCAGGGAAAGACTGTGGCAATGGTGGGGGATGGCATCAATGATTCGCAGGCATTGGCACTGGCCGATGTCAGCATCGCTATGGGGAAAGGCACTGATATTGCCATGGATGTAGCTATGGTTACGCTGATGACTTCCGATCTTCTATTGTTGCCGAAAGCATTCGATCTGTCCAAACAGACCGTAAAGCTCATTCATCAGAACCTGTTTTGGGCGTTTATCTATAATCTCATAGGAATTCCCATTGCAGCAGGCGTACTTTTTCCTCTGAACGGGCTACTCTTGAATCCGATGCTGGCAAGTGCGGCTATGGCATTTTCAAGTGTGAGTGTCGTTCTGAATTCACTTAGCTTAGGAAGAAGGAAATGATTTCTACGACGCTTGCCGGAACATTTCATATTCGCATGGGCAGCTTCAAAATAGGGAAGAAACAAAGAAAATTGAGAGCGGCTCAAACCTCTTCTAATTGATTATGGGGATGTGTCAAAACTCCCCTTTTGTCGAAATCACCCTCGCTACAACTGCCTGTGGCGAGGGTGATTTTTAGTTTATGAGAGTTTCGACACACCCTCATTTTTAATTTACCTTATTTCAACCAAAGCCTTACCGAAGAAGGCAGAAAGCATACTAAGTGTACGGATAGTAAAATTATGCTGTCCGCTCAACCATTTGGTCACCTCGCTTGGTCGCTTGCCAATTGCATCGGCAAACTCTTTCTTAGATAAGCCTTTCTCTTTCATTAAAGTGTCGAGCTTATCTGCTATGGCGAAAGACAAGTCAACCTCATCTTTTACATTTGCCGGAACCTGGGCAATCATTTCTTTAAATTTGTTCTGAATCGTTCTCATAGGTCAAATGTATTATCAGTTTCTATTTTATTTTCAGTGATGGATACTGTGCCATCTTTCACACATTCCTTAATCAGCTTCTCAAACTTTTGAAGAGTCAGTACATAACCTTTTAGTGTATCATCTTCATTATAAGTCTTGGTGGCTTTTACCCCACCATTGCCAAGGATGAGAATCTGGTCAGACAACCGTAAGCAATACAACCGCAGTTTTGACTGAACGACGGGCAGAGCACAAACTCCATCGATGTATTTTCCTTCAGGTCGGAAGAAACGTTCCAAAGCCCCTCTATCCGCAATCTTATCGATAAACGAAACGATACGCATCAAGTCGGGGTTGTACACCGCATCATCCTTGAATTTGTTATAGAAACGTTCAAACTCGCTATCTGTTTCCGATAAGAATTGAATAGTATAAATAGTGCAGTTGTCTGCCTCGTTGACCAGCAATAATTCTAACTCGCTCATATTTTATTGTTATTACATGAACAAAACTACGAAGAATATTTCACTTTAAAGTAAAATCAAGGTGAAATCTTCTGTTTCTTACCTTTTTTATCCTCCTTTAACTGAATATTGAGTATATTTGTACACAAGAAGAACGTCACAGCATAGAAGCATCCAATAGAAATGAATTCTTTCTAAATGAAAACAAAAGCTTGCGAAGCTGTTAGATTTGGTTGGGAAGCATTTGGGAATAAAAGTTGTGAGTCCTTTACTAACATAATTATTAATCAGCGGTTTACATAATCACCGGTTATTGTGTTTTCATTATTTGTAAATTGCAGGGCATAAATTATAATTCATAAATCATCATTCAAATGTTCTTTTCCGATTGGGGACTTATTCCGTATGCCGAAGCTTGGCAACGACAGACTGAATGGTTTGATTCTCTGATTCAAGCCAAGCAGAATAACGACGTATATGAAAATCATATTGTCTTTTGTGAACATCCGCATGTGTATACGTTAGGACGTAGCGGAAAGGAGAATAATATGTTATTGAGCGAAGCGCAATTGGAAAAAATAGGGGCGACGCTTTATCATATCGATCGGGGAGGAGATATTACCTATCACGGTCCGGGACAATTGGTATGTTATCCCATTCTTAATCTTGAAGAGTTCGGTCTCGGCCTGAAAGAGTACGTGCATCTGCTGGAAGAGGCGGTTATCCGCGTGTGTGCCTCTTATGGAATCAAGGCGGGAAGGCTGGCAAAAGCCACCGGTGTGTGGTTGGAAGGAGATACTGCCCGGGCACGCAAGATTTGTGCGATCGGAGTAAGGAGTAGCCATTATGTCACGATGCATGGCCTTGCCTTGAATGTGAATACCGACTTACGTTATTTCAGTTACATCCATCCCTGCGGATTTATAGACAAAGGCGTCACTTCACTGCGCCAGGAACTGGGAGGAGAACTCCCGATGTCCGAAGTGAAGCAACGCCTTGAACTTGAATTAAACAGGTTGCTTACGCGAAAATAAGCTGACTATTTCAGTGCTTTTGCAATCGCTTTCTCAACCATCGGCTGCATGATTTCGTACCCTTTTTTATTGGGATGCACCCCGTCTTTTGACAGATCGGAGGGAAGTCCGTTCCTGTCGTCAGCCATTGCGGAGAAATAATCCACATAAATGAACTTGTTCTTTTCGGCATAGGCCTTGATCCATTTGTTCAGCTCCGGAATCTTGACGTTGGGTTCCATACCCGGCCGCCATGGATAATCGAAGGCAGGCAACACAGAACAGAGGATTACTTTGATACCGTTTGCCTTTGCCAACTGGGCCATAGATGCCAGATTGTCTTCTATCATTTCGAGCGTAGAGGGGCCTGTATTTCCGGCGATATCATTGGTACCGGCAAGAATCACTACTGCTTTGGGTTGCAGATCGATCACATCCTGACGGAAACGCAGCAACATCTGTGGAGTTGTCTGCCCACTGATGCCCCGGTTGATATAGGGACGATCCTTGAAGAATTCCGGGCAATTGTTCAACCACCCGATGGTGATGGAATTACCCATAAATACTACGCGCTTTTCTCCTTTGGCAGGAGCGCCCAGTGCTACGTTGTCATTTTGAAATTGTTTTAAGTTGGCCCAATCCTGCGCAGGCAGATTGCCGGCCAGTAAGAACAGGCTGATAAATAAAAGATAAATAGCCCTCATCACTTTTGTCGTTTCCATTGTTTTTGTTGCTTCCATTGCTTTTGTCGTTTTCATTTTTCCATTCACTCTTTAATTCATTCATTCTTTCATTTTTTCATTCTTATTACCCGTATTCCCGTCCATTTTTTATTACGGTCGAGCAAGCGGCTTAATGCAAGTTTATCTACTAATACTTTCCCTCTTGAAGAAGAGGCATGAAGCAGGCACAAAGTGCCTTTCACATAGATGGCAATCCCCATATGCGCTGTATCCAATCCCGGTATGTTTGTAGTCAGAACGATGATGTCTCCACTCTTTATCCAGGGGAGTCCGTTTGCGGGCAGTTTATCTTTGGGCAGCCAATGTATTTCCTGTCCCGACAATGCTTTCTCATACTCTGCCATTCTCGTCACATTTTCCGGAGAATTGCTCAGATGTTTGTATAATTCCGGATGGGAAGACATGTACGAAAGCGATAATTTCTGGGTATACGGACTATTGGCTGGCGTAACATCTTCCATGAATCCGCCGCGTACCCCGTTGTTGATCCAATCGGAAGTGTAGTGCAGACGGGAAGTGTACCCGTCTATTTTTCCTTCACGATAGCGGATACGTTGCAGATTAGCCGCAAAATCACTTTCGCTCATCTTGTTTCCCGATGCCGAAGGAAGAGACAGGGCAAGAACATATTCTACGAAAGTAGTACAATCCACTTCATCACAATTGATGACTAAATCTTCTTCACCATCCGTTTCAAGAGTATTAGCTACATAAGGAACATCGATAAAGGTTTGTGCATTAGCCAGCATCGGATTTGCTTCCTGTTGTGCCTTTGCCTGGCTGCCTATAAAACAGGCAGCCAGCAAAAAGGTTGGGATCGTTTTCATTATTAATATTGATAAATTAAGTTTCTAAAATCAACCTTGCGCCCAAATGGAACCAGCGTGAAACCATATTCTATGGCATTCCCGCTACCGGTACGTATCAGATAAGGTTCGTGTGGCAGGGCACCCCAGCTATTGTCTCCCCCGATACCCATCATCCGGTAGTCCACAAATACATCTACCATCTTTTCCGGTTTCGAATCGGTGAGGTGGCGATGGTCTGTTTCGGCTGTGCGCGGTGCTGCGTTGTGCAGGTCATCTCCACTGTCAAGAGTTTCGAGCGGATGGTTCGAAGCGTTCAATTCGAACGTACGGTCGGCAACGAGTAACAGACCGGCACCGGATTTGTTGGTGAAAGCGCACCAATAGATGTCTGTCCGGTGATTGTTTTCCTGCGGACGGATGTAGGGTTCATACATGTCTTTGATCGGTAGCGAATATTCTCCGAAGAACTGAGAAGTACGACGGTCGCGATAGTTTTCTTCCGGACCGCGTCCGTAGTAAGTCAATGTTGTAAATGTTTCCGGCATTTGCATACGTAAACCGATACGCGGTATCATCGGAGTCTTTTCATTCGCTGCCACAAACCGGTTGTTTACTTTGATCACTCCGTCGGCATATATCTTGTAGGTGATGTCCCAACTTGCATCCGCTTTCGGGAATTTGTAAGAACAGGTTACTTCACCGTTTCGGGCATTAAAGGCAGCAGCCGTCACTTCTCCATAGCTGACTTCTTTCCACACTCCTAATTTGCGTGGTAATCCGGCACCATAATCATTGTCGATCGGTGCACGCCAGAAGTTAGGATGCAATCCTTGTCCGCTGAGTATATACTCCATTCCGTTATATTTGTAAGAAACCAGCATGCCGCTCTTCTTGTCGAACACCGCTTTGAAGTTTTTGCCGGAATAGATGGCTTGCGTCTCTGTTTCCTTTACGGGGGCAGCTGCTTGCAAAGCAGCATTGTCCTTATGGAAAGTGTAGATGTAGTTCTGTTCGCGGGCTATCACAGCGCCTGCCGGAAGGAAAGGTTCGGGCGTACGCACAGTAGCGTAGAACTCGATGCGTACATCTCCGGTATTCGTCTGTTTTTGCGGAATACCTTTCAACTGCACCGTGACGGTTTCGCCCGGAGCACCGCTTGCACGGAACTTGTCGGTATAGATTTCTTTTCCATGATCGCGGATGATGTAATGGTAATCGTATTTATCCAGATTGGTAAAACTAAAATCATTGCGCACATCTACCGTTCCGGCTTCTTTCTTGAAATTGACGAACTTGATATTCTGATATACCTTGCCCATTTCCGTAGTTTGCGGTTTTACCGAACGGTCGGGATAGACAACGCCGTTGATGCAGAAATCACCGTCGGATGGAGTACCGATTGCACCGTAATCGCCGCCATACGCCCAATACTTGCGGCCATCTGCCGTTTTCTCGGCAAATCCCTGATCCACCCAATCCCAGATGCAACCGCCTTGCAGAAGAGGGTATTTCTCGATAATATCCCAGTATTCCTGGAAATTGCCTAAACTGTTACCCATTGCGTGTGCATATTCGCACAGAATAAGCGGACGGATATGTTTGGGATTCTTCGCATACTTTTCGATATCGGCAGGGCGGGAGTACATCGGGCAACAAATATCTGTATTCCATTCCAAGTGGGCTTGTTCGTACTGTACGGGGCGGCTGTCCGACTCTTTCAGCAAGCTGTAAGTTTTGTAGAAATTAACCCCGTTCCCGGCCTCATTCCCTAATGACCATACGATGACGGAAGGATGGTTCTTGTCGCGCTCGTACATGTTGATGGTGCGTGCCACGTGTGCGTCCATGAATAACGGATTGTTGGCAAGTGTACCGCCCACTTCACGGTTATATCCCATTCCGTGAGATTCGATATTGGCTTCATCGATCACATACATACCGTATTCATCACATAGCTCATAGAAGCGTTCCTGCTGAGGATAGTGACAAGTACGCACAGTATTTACATTGTATTTTTTCCAAAGTTCGAAATCTTTCAACATCAGTTCTTCCGTAACATAATGTCCGGTGTACTCATTGTGCTCATGTACGTTGACGCCTTTTACCAGAATAGGCTTGCCATTGACGCATAGCTGATGATTCTTCATTTCTACAGTACGGAATCCTACTTTTACACTGGTGGCCTCGAGTACTTCTCCGTTTTCCGGTTCTCTTAAACTGATAATGAGAGTATACAGGTAAGGAGTTTCGGCAGTCCATTGTTTCGGGTTCCTGATGATATTATCATCAAAAATAAATTCATTTGTATTTTGAGAAGGAGCGGAAACCGGCATTGCTTCCACTGCATAATCCGAAGTCGCTACCTGCTTTCCGTCTTTGTCGAGAAGCTTATAAGAAAGGACGTAAGAAGTCGATACCGGCTTGCCGCTATCGGCTACCTTCACCTTGAGCTTCAGTATGCCGTCTTTATAATCGGCATCCAGTGGGCTTTCTACTTTGAAATCTGCAATCCGGAGCTTGGGTTGTGCATAAAGATAAACATCCCTTTCGAATCCGCTCAAACGCCAGAAGTCCTGACATTCCAGATAATTGGCATCCGAGAAACGATGAACTTGCACGGCAATCACGTTTTTACCCGGTTTCACAAATTGGGTGATATTAAAACGGGCAGGAGTCTTGGCATCTTTACTCATACCTGCGAACTGTCCGTTCAGATAAAAAAATGCAGCTCCTTTAGTCCCGTCGGCACTGAGAAAAATCTCTTTTCCATTCCAATCGGCAGGAAGCGTAAAATCACGCCGGTAGGTTCCTGTCGGATTCCATTCCTCGGGTACATACGGAGGATTGGGCCGATCCCAATACGGGGCATATCCCGGTGAGCAGAATTCATAAGACGCGTTCACGTAAATAGGAATTCCGAAGCCTTGCCGCTCCCAGTTTCCGGGTACCTGGATATCTGCCCAGTCACTTACATTCTTTTCCGGAAGCATGAAGTCCGTCGGGCGGGTTGAGAAACTGTCTACATAGTTGAATTTCCATTTACCGTTTAACGAGAGGCGGAAAGTTCCGTCTTTCCGATTGTTTACGGCAGCATCTTTCTCGTTCGTATACGATGTAAAGCTACTGCGGGGTGCTTCTTTGCGTATACTTGTCAGTTGGGGATCGGTTATCTGTCCATAACGCTCCCCTTGAGCGATAGAAGTCAGAGGGAGTATTACAAGACATGCAACCGTTAATAGGTTTTTCATGAAAATGGGTTTTATTAAGTTAGAATAATGGTTGATGTGTCAATATCAATACGTAAACATTCCAATGTGTCAATATGCCAATACATGATTGCCATCCGGCAGGATAGCGCAGCCAATCGGCACATCAGTATATTGGCACATTACCGCATTATTTATCATTTTACTTTCATCGAAGCCTTGATAAAGTAAAGAATCAGCAAAGCATAGGCACCGAGGGCCAATACCTGCGACCAAGTGTTGTTTAGCCAGGCATCGTTCACGAGATTGACTCCTCCGAAACGCATGGCTGCACTGATCACACCCATCAAAGCACCGCCGGCAATGAAACCGGAAGCAAGCAAAGTACCCTTTTCTCCGCGTTCGGTATTTAATGAAGCATCTTTGCTGCGGCTTGTCACATACCAATTGACAGCTCCACCCACTACCAAAGGCACATTCAATTCAAGCGGGATGAACATACCCAATGCAAAGGCGAGCGCAGGAACTTTGAAACAAGTCAATACAATGGCCAGTATAGCACCGATACCATAAAGCAGCCACGGCGCACCTACACCGCTCATCAGCGGTTCGATAACGGCTGCCATTGCATTTGCCTGCGGTGCA
>ERZ860388.1469-NODE-1469-length-15158-cov-3.446070_pt1 | contig 15158 bp, 10 predicted proteins | sample MGYA00509978_ERZ860388 | MGnify/ENA primary metagenome ERZ860388 (study PRJEB30046, sample SAMN00715225) | human gut metagenome | study: EMG produced TPA metagenomics assembly of the A metagenome-wide association study of gut microbiota in type 2...
TAGTGAGCAGTGTTGTTATTTGATTAGGATTGGCAGCTGTGCGGACTGTACTGAATTCATTTTCGAGTAAAAGTTCCAGCGAAGCCAACACACTTTTATTATCATCTACTATTAAAATAGTTCCGGTTTCCATATATGTAAGATTGGGGGGATCTGCCTGGGTTGAACGATTCTTTAAGTTTTTGGGTAAAGATATTCGTTTTTACTTTTCCCTGCAAGAGAGTGTCCAATAATTAGACGTTTTATGATACATTTCCTGAAACATGACTTTATTCTATGTTTTGTTTAAGTAATATTTATAGCCTGAACGTTGAATAATGGCTGTTTGCACGCAGGTCATGGTGGCTTTTTATTGATAACGTCCAATTTTTAGACGTTATAGTGTGTAATAATTGGACGGGAACGATAAAATAATGTATGTCATCTATCTTGTAATCAGTGGTTTAAGTATTGTGGCATTATGTTTGCTTTTTTAATTCATATAGAACACAATTGCATATATACTGAAGAATGAGGAACATTTTCTTTTTATTGTTTTTATTGCCCGTGATTACGTATGCTCAATCTGCAATGAGTTTGGATGAATGTATCCGTTTGGCATGGAAACAGAATCCTTCTATACGGAATAGTGCCATTAACATAAAGGAAGCACGAACGGATTATGCTTCCGCTATCGGTACATTTCTTCCCCGCATAGTAGCCAACGCAGAAACAGGAAAGCGTTTCGGGCGTTCGATAGACCCAGATACCAATGGTTATACAGAAAAGACTTTTGAAGAAGGAACGATAGGTCTTGATATGACTTTGTCTTTGTTTGAAGGTTTTTCACGTATCAATCAGGTTCGTTTTCGGAAAATAAATCGGGAACGCAGCAAGTGGGAACTGAAAGACAGGCAGAATGAACTCGCCTATCAAGTGACGGATGCTTACTACAAACTGGTTTTGGAAAGAAAACTCTTGAATTTGGCTTTGGAGCAAAGCCGGTTGAGCGAACGATACCTGAAACAAACCGAGACATTTGTGGAACTGGGCTTGAAATCCGTTTCCGACTTGCAAGAGGTAAAAGCCCGCAGGGAAGGGGATATATATCGTTACCAATCCCGTGCTAATAGCTGTCGGTTGTCATTACTGCATCTGGAACAGTTGATGAACTTTCAGTCGGGTGATACACTTGTCATTCAGGATACGATTGTCGAATTGAATAAACTCCCGTTGCTTTCACTCCCCTCTACGGAAATATTGTATAGACAATCGTTGGAAGTACTCCCTGCCATGCGTATGATTAGCTTAAAGCAGAAAGCTGCCCGCAAAGAATATGCAATGGCGGGCGGAGCTTTTTCTCCTTCTGTTTATGCCCGCTTTACGGTAGGTTCTAATTTCTACAACACTGCATTTTCCGCCAGGCAATTGCGGGATAATATAGGAAAATATATCGGTATCGGTATCTCTTTCCCTTTGTTGAGCGGTTTTGAACGTTTTACGAATCAAAGGAAGTTGAAATTGAACTTGTATCGCCTGAAGAATGAAGAGGAATTGGAGAAGCAACAGCTATATACTGAAATTGAGGAAACTCTTCTTTCCCTACGTGCCGGCTATACGGAACATCAACAGGTATTGCAGCAATTGAGCGCGGAAACTCTGGTCTTGAAAGAATCCGAACGAAAGTGGGAAGAAGGGCTTATCTCTGTCTTTCAGTTAATGGAAGCCCGTAATCGTTTTATTTCCGCCAAAGCAGAACTGGTTCGTGTGCGCTTGCAGGTAGAAATGATGATGAAACTGGAGAAATATTACCGGGAGGGAACTTTCTTATAAAGGCAGAGTTTATATATTTTGAATAACAAAGTTGATACATCTTTAATAACTAATTTATAATAACCCTATTTTTGATTGATTCCTTATGGATACACCTATTGAACGTAAACCCGGCATTACCCGTAAACATCTATATGTAATAGGTGGTATAGCCTTTGTTATTGCCGTTGTTTTATATTTCATATTCAGAGACACTACCTCTTCCATGACTGTGGAGAAAGAACGTCTGACGATTGCTACCGTTAACCGTGGTGAGTTTAATGACTATATTCGTGTCATTGGTCAGGTAATGCCTAATCGTATTATTTATATGGATGCCGTGGAAGGTGGACGTGTGGAAGAACGTCTAAAAGAAGAAGGTGCTATGGTGAAGGCAGGCGACGTGATTTTGCGTCTCAGTAATCCGTTACTAAATATTGGTATTATGCAGAGCGAAGCGGATCTGGCTTATCAGGAGAATGAACTTCGTAATACCCGTATTAGCATGGAGCAGGAACGCTTGCGTTTAAAACAAGAGCGTATCGGGCTAAATAAAGATCGGCTGGTGAAACAGCGCCGTTATGAGCAATACAGTCGCCTGATAAAAGAGCAACTTATTGCAGAAGAAGATTATCGACTTGCCAAAGAGGAGTATGATGCGGCTAAAGAACAGTTGGATGTCATTGACGAGCGTATTCGTCAGGATAATATTTTCCGTGAAAGTCAGGTAAACAGCTTGGACGAGAACATACGTAATATGAAACAGAGTCTCGCGCTGGTACGCGAACGAATTGAGAACCTGAAGGTGAAAGCTCCTATTGACGGGCAGGTAGGTAATCTTGATGCACAGATAGGACAATCAATAGCTGCGGGCGAGCACATTGGTCAGATCATCACTTCTGACCTGAAAGTACAAGCGCAGATTGACGAACATTACGTGGAGCGTGTTGTACCCGGATTGCCGGCTGACTTTACCCGTGACGGTGTCAGTTATAAACTGGAGGTGACGAAGCCGTATCCGGAAGTAAAAGAAGGGCAGTTTCGTACCGATTTGCAGTTTACAGCCGGACGACCGGAGAATATACGTGCAGGGCAGACCTATCATATCAATCTACAATTGGGTGACCCTGCACAGGCTATTTTGGTGCCGCGTGGCGGATTTTTCCAAATAAGCGGTGGACGATGGATGTATGTTGTGGATGAAAGTGGTAAATTTGCTATTCGTCAGCCTATCCGCATCGGACGACAAAATCCGCAGTACTATGAGGTTACCGAAGGATTAAAACCTGGTGATCGGGTGATTGTATCCGGATATGAACTGTTTGGCGATAACGAGAAACTGATACTGAAATAAGTCTATGATATGATAAATTACTTTTCACAAGTGATACGTAGTCAGCGGGTTAAAAAATCTCTGACACTGATAAATATAACGGGATTGTCTGTTTGTATTGCAACAGCATTGCTTATCATACTTTACGTATGGTCGGAGTTAAGCTACGATTCATTCCACAATACCGAACGTGTATATCGTGTTGAAAGCCGGTTGTATGAAGGCAAGACGCTGACAGATAACTGGGCGACTACAGCTTACGGCCATGCACCTGCAATGGCTCGTGAAATTGCAGGCATTGAGAAGTATGTCCGTGTAACAGCACAAGACCGCGAACAAGTGGTGAATTACTTCGACAGGAGATTTGCCGAAGCACATTATTGCTACACCGAACCTGCTTTTTTTGAGATATTTAATTTCCCGATAATTAGAGGAGATAAGACCGGGCAACTGGTGCGTCCTAATACGGTGGTACTGACCGAAAGTGCGGCAAATCGTTATTTTGATGAAGAAGACCCGATAGGGAAGGTGCTGACTTTCAGTACGCCTTCATCGCAGCAAAACTTTGAAGTTACCGGCGTGATAGCAGATATGCCTGTTCGTTCCCATCTGCAATATGATTTTCTACTTTCATATAGTACGATTCCCAAAGAGCGACAGGACATTTGGTACATTCACGGAGTTTATACCTATGTCCGCCTGATGTCCGGAAAATGTCCGGAAGAGATTGAAGAGGCTTTTCTCAATATATCCGATAAGTACAAAACTGATGCCTTGAGACATAAGACTTGGACGGTAGAACTGATACCGCTGAAAGACATTCATCTCACTCCACAAAAAGCTTATGAGAAAGAAGTGAAAGGGAGTCGGACTGCGGTTCTTATACTATTGGTGATGTCCGTTGCCCTGCTACTGATAGGTTGGGCTAATGCCTTGAATCTGACTGTGGCGCGTTTCTTGGAACGCGGACGTGAGTTCGGGTTGCGTAAGGCTTTTGGTGCTTCGCGCCGTCAGATTATTATCCAGGGACTTCTTGAATCAGGTTTCATGAATCTGTTGGCTACGCTGATAGCTCTTGGTTGGCTGGAACTCCTTTTACCCCTTGTTTATCGCTGGGCAGGGCAAAGCTTTGGGGCGGATATACTTATGTTGCCTGCTTTTTGGGGAATTGTAGCCGGAGTGGTTGTTATCGGTACGTTTGTTGTAGGCTTCTATCCTTCTTGGCTGATGGTTACTATACGTCCGTCGGAAATTATGAGGGGGAAACTGTTACACGGTAAACGTGGTAACCGGATAAGGAAAGTGCTGATTGTGGTTCAGTTTCTCGCTTCTTTTGTTCTGATTACTGGCACGTTCACAGTGATTCGGCAAGTGTGTTATATGCAAAGTGAGGCTTCCGTCGATTCTCATTCACGTATGTTAGTCATTAAGTACCCCTCTTTCACCGAGGGATTGGCACTACGTCTGGAAAGTTTCACCAAGCGTCTGAAGCAACGGGCAGATGTAAGCCACGTAACCGTTTCAGGAGCTGTTCCCGGGGTGGAGGTAGCCAATTATTTTACCAATCGTCCTTATGGAAGTGACCCTTCGCAAGTGAAACTGATACAGATGTTTGCCGTAGATTATGATTATCTATCTGCCTATATGCCCGCTATGATTTGTGGGCGGTACTTCTCTGAGGACTTTGGCGGTGACCTCAACCGGATAGTGCTCAACGAGGAAGCAGTCAGGTTATTAGGTTATGAGTCGCCCGAAGCCGCATTGGGACAGCAGGTTAAAATGGAGGTGGTAGGCGAACCGCTCGAAATTATCGGAGTGGTGAAAAACTATCACCAGCAATCGCTTTCCGTGGCTTACAAACCTATTATCTTCTTTATGAAAGAGCGAGTACCATTTATTGCAACACCTTATATTTCAGTCCGCTTGACAGGCGAAGGAGAAGATAGTGCTTTGACGGAGATCGAGCAGATGTATCATGAATATTTTCCGACTTCTTTATTTTCTTATTTCTTTTTGAGTGATTTGAATACTTTCCTTTATAAATCAGACCGTAATTTCGGTTGGATATTTGCCAGTGCTTCTTTAATTGCCATATTTGTGGCATGTCTCGGTTTGTGGATTGTAACATTGTTTTCAACCTTATCGCGCTTGAAAGAAGTGGGTATCCGCAAGGTGCTCGGTGCAAATAAAAGCAGCCTGTTTTTTATCTTGACCAAGGAGCTGATGTTGCTCACTATATTGGCATCTGCAATCGGTATACCCGTATCAGCAGTGTTAATGAATGGCTGGTTGGAGACGTATGCTTTCCATATTTCGCTACCTTGGTGGATATATGCAGTCGTTTTTGCGCTGTTGATGCTGATTGCGTTCCTTACTGTTTTTCAACAAGTGTGGCGCATTATCTGCTTGAAACCGATGAGTATTTTAAAATATGAATAACTAATAAATATTGAACTGATTATGATTAAGACTGAAAAACTGACAAAACTCTTCGCAACCGAAGAAGTGCAGACAAAGGCATTGAACGAAGTCACTTTACAAGTGGAACAAGGGGAGTTTGTTGCTATAATGGGTCCTTCGGGATGCGGTAAGTCAACACTGCTGAATATTTTGGGTACACTCGATTCTCCAACTTCCGGCTCTTATTTCTTTGAAGGAAAACAGGTGGATAAAATGAATGAGAACCAATTGACTGCCCTCAGGAAAGGTAATCTCGGCTTTATCTTTCAGAGTTTCAACTTGATTGACGAGCTGACCGTATGTGAGAATGTAGAATTACCCCTTATCTATATAGGCGTCAAAGCCAATGAACGTAAAGAAAGTACTCGAGAAAGTAAACCTGCTGCATCGTGCCAACCATTATCCACAGCAATTGTCCGGTGGACAGCAACAGCGCGTAGCTATTGCTCGTGCCGTAGTGACGGACTGTAAATTGCTTCTCGCTGACGAACCTACCGGAAATTTGGATTCGGTGAACGGTATAGAAGTAATGGAACTATTGAGTGAACTGAATGCTCAGGGAACTACTATCATCATCGTTACCCACTCTCAACGGGATGCAATGTACGCACACCGCGTCATTCAATTATTAGACGGACAAATCGTAGCCGAAAACGTCAACCGCCCGCTGGGAAAAAATATGTCAGCTAAAAATGAAACTGTATGATAGGAAATTACTGGAATAGTGCTTGGCGGAATCTGATGAAACGGAAAAGGTTCAGTTTCATTAATATATTCGGACTGGCGATTGGTATGGCATCGGCACTGCTGATTCTTACCTACGTGACTTTTGAATTCAGCTTTGATAAAATGCACACAAAGTATGACCATATCTACCGTGTGCAAAGTACGTTTCACGAAGGGGAAGTGCTGACCGACTACTGGGCAAGCAGCTCCTTCGGATATGGTTCGGCAATGAAAGAGAACCTTGCCGGAATAGAGGATTATACCCGAATCGGCTCCCTACTCCAGCCGGAACAAATAGTGAAATACGGTGAACTGACCTTGCGGGAGAATCAGATAGCGTATGCCGAACCCAGCTTTTTTCGCCTTTTTGATTTCGAACTTTTGAAAGGCGATAAGAAAACCTGTCTCTCCATGCCGGGGCAAGTGGTAATCACCGAACGCATTGCCAGTAAATATTTCAAGGACGAAGACCCTATCGGGAAGATATTCATCTTTACCGGCGCATACGACAAGATATCGTGTGAAGTGACCGGAGTGATGAAAGAAATGCCTTCCAACTCGCATATACATTATAGTTTTCTGATTTCGTATAAATCTCTGCCTAAATATATGCAGGAATATTGGTACAAACACGAGGCTTATACCTACGTCCTGCTTGACTCTCCCGAAAGGAAAGCGGAAATAGAGAGAGAATTTCCTGTAATGGCGGAAAAGTACAAGACGGATGAAGCCTTGAAAAACAAGACATGGGGAGTCTCTTTAATCCCTCTGGCAGATATACACCTCACTCCGCAGGTAGGATACGAAGCGGAGACGAAAGGAAACCGTTCTTCTATGATTGCCTTGATTTTTGCTGCTATTGCTATTTTGGCTATTGCCTGGATAAACTATATAAACCTCACCGTAGCCCGTTCAATGGAGCGTGCCAAAGAAGTGGGAGTTAGGCGGGTAGTGGGAGCTTTCCGCAAGCAGTTGATTCATCAATTTTTGTTTGAAGCATTAGTGATGAACCTGATAGCTTTTGTACTCGCCGTTGGCTTGATAGAATTGGTTCTTCCGTACTTTAATCAATTGGTAGGCCGTACCGTTACCTTTTCCGTTTGGCTGATAGATTATTGGTGGATTTTATTAATTCTTGTTTTTATCGTCGGGATATTCCTTTCTGGATATTATCCGGCATTGGCTTTGCTGAATCGGAAACCAATTATGTTGTTGAAGGGGAAATTCTTGCATAGTAAATCCGGAGAACGGACACGGAAAGTTTTGGTTATCATTCAATATATGGCTTCAATGATATTGTTGTGCGGCACATTGATTGTCTTTGCACAGTTGAGCTTTATGCGCAGCCAGTCTTTGGGAGTTAAGACCAATCAGACATTGGTGGTCAAATTTCCTGGGCATACCGAGGGACTGAATACGAAACTGGAAGCTATGAAAAAAACGATAGCACGTCTTCCGTTGGTATATCAAGTCACTTTCTCCGGCGCTGTGCCGGGCGAGGAAGTAGCGACTTTCCTTTCCAACCGCCGTACCAATGATGCTCTGAAGCAGAATCGCCTGTATGAGATGCTTGCCTGCGACCCCGATTATGTGGATGCCTATGGATTGCAAGTTGTGGCCGGAAGAAATTTCTCGGAAGACTATGGAGATGATGTAGACAAACTGGTGATTAACGAAACGGCTGTGCGTAACCTGGGCTTTACATCTAATGATGAGGCTATAGGGGAGTTGGTGAACGTTGAATGTACTGATGCCCCGATGCAGATTATCGGAGTAGTGAAAGATTATCACCAACAGGCATTGAGCAAGAATTATACACCTATCATGTTGATTCATAAAGATAAGATTGCCTGGTTACCACAACGTTATATCTCTATCGTAATGACTTCCGGTGATCCTCGTGAATTGGTATCACAGGTGCATGAGATTTGGAATCAATATTTTGCGGATTCCAGTTTCGATTACTTTTTCCTCGACCAATTCTTCGACCACCAGTATCGTCAGGATGAGGTGTTTGGTGTAATGATTGGCGCTTTTACCGGTTTGGCTATTTTCATTTCCTGTTTGGGACTTTGGGTACTGGTCATGTTTTCATGTTCCACACGTACCAAAGAAATGGGGATACGTAAAGTTCTTGGGGCTTCCCGTTGGACACTCTTCTATCAGTTGGTTAAGGGATTCTTTCTGTTAATTCTGATAGCAGTTGTTATTGCTTTGCCACTAGCTTGGTTTAGTATGAATGCCTGGTTGAGCCATTATGCTTTCCGCACAGATTTGAAAGCATGGTTCTTTATTATGCCTGTATTGCTAATGTTGTTTATCTCATTTATAACAGTAGCTTTCCAGACCATAAAGATAATAATGAGCAAATCTGCCCGCTCTTTACGATATGAATAATCTCTGAATCACTCAATAGGATATTCGTTAATATCCAATTTGATTTATGTTAAATGTTAACGAGACTATTACTTTTATTAAACCATGTTATAAGATGCGTTGCTTTACTCCGAAAATTTGGAGATATGCTGAAAGTCCGTATCTTTGCAATGTGTTTTTCATAGTATTAGATTTAAGGTTAACAAAAAGATTGGCTGTCTGGGATAGATAGCCTTTTTTTATGCTTTTTAGTTTCCTTCTATTTTTCACAAGTATATCTAATTTCCTAATTCTTTTTCGTTTGTGTTCTAAAGTATGTTTTTCAACACATATGCTTATTTTTCTATTGTTTTCTTCTTGCATTCTAAAAAAAATCTCTTAATATTGCATTTGTATTATTTGTCGGACAAATAATACAAATAATAAAAATCTAATGATATGAAGATAGAAATCAATCAAACAACGTTAATTGATCAGGTAGAAGACAGCCTGCTTACCTATTTCAAAAAGAATGATTTAGGACGCGGGGATTCTATTCCTAATGAGAATAGTCTGGCTGCAGAACTGGGAGTTGCAAGGAGTGTTGTCAGAGAGGCACTGAGCCGTCTGAAGATGATGGGGCTGATTCACGCACGTCCCCGTAAGGGGATGGTTCTGACAGAGCCTTCCATTTTGGGAGGAATGAAAAGAGTGATAGATCCCCGTGTTTTAAGTGAAGAAACAATTTTGGATTTGTTGGATTTCAGAATTGCACTTGAAATAGGAATATCAACTGATATTTTCCGTAAGATAACTCCTAAAGATATTGAGGAACTGAGCGAAATCGTAAAAATGGGAATCGTTTTTGAAAATAACGAATACGCGTTAATTAGTGAATCGGCTTTTCATACGAAACTATATAAAATCACCGGGAATAAAATCATATCTGAATTTCAGGAAATCATTCATCCTATACTTGTCTATGTGAAAGAGAAATTCAAGGATTATTTGAAACCTATAAATATAGAAATGAGCAAAAGCGGTCGGATAGCTACTCATGCTGATTTGCTGGACTTTATCAAGAAAGGGGACGAGAAGGGTTACCGGGATGCTATCGAAAGGCATTTTGAGGTCTATAAAATTTTCAAGGTAAACCGAAGTCAGGAATTGATGGCTGAGAAGGCAGAAAGTGAAAAGGTAGAAGGTATATGAAAAGGCGGCATCTGATAATTTTATGTTTATCCTTAATTTTATTGCTAATGAATACATCTTGTTTTAGAAAAGAAGAAAAGAGGATAGAGGCACAATGGGAAAATACATTGTTGCTTCCGGGATGTGCCGGCATGCCGGAGAACATCGGATTAGCAGGTGCATATTCCGGGATAGTGGAAGGCAAGTTGCTTGTGTTGGGTGGAGCTAACTTTCCTGATAAGTATCCTTGGGAGGGAGGTATTAAGACTTGGTGGGCTACTTTATATAGCTACGACTTGGATACAGAGGAATGGACTGTATATGATGATTTCCTTGACCGTCCGCTTGCTTATGGGGTTTCAATAAGTTTGCCGGAAGGTTTATTGTGTATCGGTGGATGTGACCATGCGCGGTGTAGCGATAAAGTATTTCTGATAAAAAAAGAAATAGATTCATTTGTGATAGATTCTGTCAGTTATCCTTCTTTACCGGTTCCATTGGCTAATGCAGCGGGGGCTATTTGTGATAATTGCATTTATATTGCTGGGGGGCAGGAGTCTATGGTAAATGAACGGTCAACTCATCATTTCTATATGCTTGATTTGCATCATAAGGAGCAAGGATGGCAGGTAATGCCGGGTTGGGATGGTCCTTCTCTTTCTTATGCGGTAGGCGTCGCTCAAAGAGGACGGTTTTACCTCTTTAGTGGAAGAAGCTATGCACCGGATGAGTTGATAACGGAATATACGGAAGGATATGTATTTGAACCGGGTACTGGGAAATGGAATAAAATGACCGGTTCTTTCCCGGTGATGGCGGGTACGGCCATACCTTATGGAGAAGACAAGATTTTGATACTGGGAGGAGTGGAGGAAATTTTGCCGACATCTCCCAAGCACCCGGGATTTAGCCGTAAACTTCGGGTGGTCAGTACGGACATGAATGCTTTGGTAGATTTGTTCGATTGTTCATACCCTATTCCCGTTACAACGAATGCTGTTTCTATTGGAAATCAGGTATTTGTAGTAAGTGGCGAGATACAACCCGGCATACGGACACCGTTAATTTTGAAAGGAACTTTCCGAAAGTGAAATATAATAATCTAATTAAATGCATTATGAACAATTATGAAAGACTGGAAGGTATGGTTGCGGCCACCTTCACCCCAATGGATGAAAATGGGGACGTGAATTTATCTGTTATTGATAAATATGCTGATTGGATAGCATCAACTCCTGTAAAAGGGGTATTTGTGTGTGGTACGACTGGTGAATTTTCTTCGTTGACTATTGGCGAGCGTAAGGCGGTTCTTGAAAAATGGGTAGCCTCTGCTGCTAAACGTTTTAAAGTGATTACACATGTCGGTTCAAACTGTCAACGAGACGCAATGGAACTGGCAAGCCACGCGGCACAAACTGGAGTTGATGCTATCGCTTCAATAGCACCTTCTTTTTTCAAGCCGGGAACGGTAGATGAACTGGTCGATTTTTTTGCACCGATTTGCCGGGCCGCCAGTGAGTTGCCTTTCTATTATTATAATATGCCGTCAATCACAGGGGTTAACTTGCCGGTAGATAAATTTTTGATAGAAGGCAAGAAGAAAATACCAAATTTGGTAGGAACGAAGTTTACTCATAATAACCTGATGGAGATGGGGGCTTGTATCGATTTGGAGCAGCATAAGTTTGAAGTATTACATGGCTTTGACGAGATTCTGATTGCAGGTTTATCAATGGGAGCTGTGGCAGGCGTAGGAAGTACATATAATTATATTCCCAATGTTTACCATGCCATTTTTGAATCAATGAAGCAAAATGATGTGGAAACAGCACGTGCCTGGCAAATGAAATCTATACGTACAGTGGAAGTTATCATTAAATATGGTGGAGGCGTACGTGGAGGTAAAGCTATCATGAAATTAATAGGTATTGATTGTGGCAGTTGTCGTTTACCGATAAAACCTTTTTCAGTTGAGGAGTATGACAAATTAAAAGGTGATTTAGATGCAATAAATTTCTTCGATTTTTAGATATAAAAAGAGGAGATGACAGTAAAAGTATATTGCTGGGGTTTAGCTATTTTACTTTCTGTCATTCCCCTCAAATCTAGTTAAATGCGTTCAAAATTACCTAAAATAAAAATACTATGAAAGTAAGAAGGGAAATATTAATCATATTTTCAATGATTTTATTATTGGTATTGCCAGCCACGTCTTTGGGTAAAGAAATAAAATGGGTGCTGGAACGACCGGTAATTCCTGTGTTGGTGAAGAAACCGGCAAGTCCTGTATTAAAGGTTACTCTAATCAGGGCAGACAATCAACCTTACGCCATTCAGCAAATAGATTTAGATTTATTAGGGAGTACGGATGTGGCAGATGTTGTTTCTGTTGCTATATATGGTACACAAGAAAATGGACTGATAGATACATCCCGTTTGCTATATAAATCACTTCCCGCTGCACGTAAAATATCATTTACTGATAAAGTGCAGGTAAATCAGGATTCTTTGTCTTTTTGGGTAGCCGTGACGTTGAAAGATACGGTTTCATTGGATCACCGTATTCAGCTTAACTGTAACCGGATTAAAACGACTAAAGGCAATCTGAAAATCTCGGAAAAAGGAAGTAAACCTTTGCGGGTAGGAGTAGCGGTACGGCAGAAAGGACAGGATGGGTGTGTTTCGTCACGTATTCCGGGATTGGCTACCAGCAATCAAGGAACTTTGTTAGCCATTTTTGATGCCCGTTATGACTATTCTCGTGATTTGCAAGGAAATATAGACATTGCTCTTCATCGGAGTACGGATAAGGGATTGACTTGGCAACCTGTTCAGACTGTGTTAGATATGGGAGAGTGGGGCAGCTTACCGCAGAAATACAATGGAGTGAGCGATGCTTGTATTCTAGTCGATAAAAATACAGGTGACATTTATGTAGCCGGATTGTGGATGCATGGCCTGCTGGATAAAGATGGCAAGTGGATAGAAGGATTGGATGAAAGTAGCACGGTCTGGACACACCAGTGGAAAGGAAAAGGCTCCCAACCCGGAACAGGACTAAAAGAAACCTGCCAGTTTATGATAGCGAAAAGTACGGATGACGGTCTTAGCTGGAGTTTTCCGGATAATATAACCGCAAAGACGAAGCATCCTGAATGGTGGCTGTTTGCACCGGCACCGGGACAAGGGATTACGTTGAAGGATGGTACGTTGGTATTTCCCACACAAGGACGTGATGAAAAGGGACTTCCTTTCTCAAATATTACGTATAGTAAAGATCACGGAAAGACGTGGGTGACCAGCAACTCTGCATATCAGGATGTAACGGAATGTAGTGTCGTACAATTGAATGATGGTGCCCTGATGTTGAACATGCGCGACAACCGGAACAGAGGACATAAAGAGGTGAACGGTCGGAGAATTTGTACGACTACCGATTTGGGAGCGAGTTGGAAGGAACATCCTACTTCAAGAAAGGCACTGGTGGAACCTACCTGTATGGCAAGCCTGCACCGACATGAATATATAGAAGAAGGAAAAAAGAAAAGCATGCTTCTCTTTGTAAATCCGAATGATTATGGGAAAAGGGATAAACTGACTTTGAAAGTGAGTTTTGATGATGGAATGACCTGGCCGAAGGAACATTGGATTCTTTTCGACCAATATCGCAGTGCCGGATATTCCTGCATTACGTCCATAGATGAAAATTCAATAGGCATATTATATGAGAGCAGTCAGTCGGATTTAGCTTTTATAAAAATCGATTTAACGGAGATTTTAAAGTAAACAGGCATGAATAATAAAACTTCAAATATATATCCCTGGGTAGTAGTCGGACTATTGTGGGGTGTTGCTTTGCTGAATTATATGGACAGGCAAATGCTTTCCACTATGCGAATTCCGATGATGGAGGATGTCCGGGAATTGGAATCGGCTGCCAATTTTGGTCGTTTGATGGCTGTCTTCCTGTGGGTATACGGACTGATGAGTCCTTTGTCGGGTATCATCGGTGACCGTGTGAACCGTAAATGGTTGATTGTAGGTAGTCTGTGTGTATGGTCGGGAGTTACTTATCTGATGGGCTATGCCACCACTTTCAATCAACTCTATTGGTTGCGTGGGATTATGGGAGTTAGTGAAGCACTGTATTTACCTGCTGCTTTGTCTCTGATTGCCGATTTTCACAAAGATAAAACTCGTTCGCTGGCTGTGGGAATACATATGACGGGATTATATGTAGGACAGGCTATCGGTGGGTTCGGAGCTACTTTTGCAGCAATCTATTCCTGGCATACCACGTTTCATTGGTTTGGCATTATAGGTGTAGGTTATGGTATTATTCTGGCATTTTTCCTACGTGATAAAGAGAGAGGAAATGTCTCGGAGAATCAGAAGATGAAAAAGATTCCGGTATTGAAGAGCTTGGGAATGTTATTCTCTAATGTCTTCTTCTGGGTTATCTTATTTTATTTCTGTGTGCCGGGTACTCCGGGATGGGCGGCAAAGAATTGGTTACCAACTCTTTTTTCTGATAGCTTGTCTATTGATATTTCAGTAGCAGGTCCTATGTCTACCATTTCTATAGCCTTATCTTCACTATTCGGTGTATTGGCAGGTGGATCAACCGGATTCAAACATAGTGGAAGACAACATGGAGTTTGCACAGCAACAACTCCGATGCGCTTTTGATGAAATAGACTACGCCGTAGCCAACGAATCACCCGAAAGCCGTGCGCAACGCGAAAAGAACGGATGGGGGCCACTCACCAATCCCCGGAATACGGAACCGGACGGGACGCTTCACCTCGTCCCGTCCAAAGACTGGACCAGCGGATTCTTCCCCGGCGAGCTCTGGTTTCTCTATGAGTATACCCAGAATAATTTCTGGAAAAAGAAGGCGCAGCAACATACCGATATCCTGGAACAGGAAAAGATGAACGGCGGCACTCACGACATGGGCTTCAAGATGTATTGCAGCTTTGGAAACGGTTATCGCCTGACGCAAGACGAACGCTACAAAGAAATTCTGTTGCAATCGGCACGCACACTTTCCACCCGGTTCAAACCCAAAGCCGGCATTATCCGCTCTTGGGACCATAACAAGGATAAATGGCAATGCCCGGTCATCATTGATAATATGATGAACCTTGAGTTGCTGTTTTGGGCTACCAAAGAAAGTAAGGATTCCACCTATTATAATATAGCGGTAAGCCACGCACGGACTACGATGAAAAATCATTTCCGTGCAGACTATAGTTGCTATCATGTGATAGACTACGACACCATCACCGGACAAGTACTG
>ERZ860388.1477-NODE-1477-length-15097-cov-2.613748_pt1 | contig 15097 bp, 4 predicted proteins | sample MGYA00509978_ERZ860388 | MGnify/ENA primary metagenome ERZ860388 (study PRJEB30046, sample SAMN00715225) | human gut metagenome | study: EMG produced TPA metagenomics assembly of the A metagenome-wide association study of gut microbiota in type 2...
CACGGCGTTGAGACAGGTGTGGTCCGGTCGCAGGAGGTTGAGCATTTCCGCTGTATCGGCCAGCGCCAGTGCCCGTTGCGGCTCACTGATGGCGATGTGGTAAATATGATCGTATCGGTAAATGCTGTCACTGCCCTTGCCCGGCACTGCAGTGGAGGACTTCCGTCCGCAACTGTTCAACAATACGGCAAGAAGCATTATCAGGCATATAGGTAGTTTGTCCATTTTTCTACTGCTTAAAAAAATCTATATGCAAAAGTATACAAAAAGAACTGAGGACAAAAAACTTCTTGTTTTTTTATTAAATGATTATCCGTAATTATACCACCATTTGCCATGCACCTTTTAACAGCTACAAAGCACACTTTCTCAGCAGCAGAACTGCAACGGCAAATAGAGCATAAACGCTACCAACCAATTTGATACAATATTAGACTTTCAATAAGTCAAGTTTTTTATTCCATTAATATTCCGCCAAATCTTGATAAAATAAAATAGAAGCACTTCCGACATGGAAATTTACCTCTTTCTTTTTATCTATTAAAAATATCAAAGTACTTCTTCAATATATAAACCCTTCCACGTTTTCCTCCGGTAACTTCTGATAATATACCAATTTTTTCTAAATTTGCGATTAATGTATATGCAGAAGCTGTACTAATATCAGCAATACCTGCTACCATATTTGCATCTGTAATAGGCCGTTTATAAAGTTCTGTTAATACCTTCAATGCATTTGCAGAACGACTACCCAGTAATTTCACCTTATCTTCATTTTCTTTCTGCAAACTCAGAATCTCTTCAAAGGTCTTTACTCCATTTTCTGCTGTTTCTATAATACCGGTTAAAAAGAACCGAAACCAATCTATTATATTATTATCCACTCTTACATGCATCAAATTGGTATAATAAGAATTTCTATGTTTTTCTAAATAGTCGGATAAATACAATATTGGTCGCTTTAAAATACCTCTACTAACCAAATACAAGGTTATCATCAACCGCCCTGTTCTACCATTACCATCTAAAAATGGGTGAATTGTCTCAAATTGATAATGAATTAAAGCTATTTTTAATAGTTCCGGAAAGAACAATTTATCATTATGCACAAATTTTTCTATATCTTCCATTAATTCAGGTATAGAATTATGCGTAGGAGGTACAAAAATCGCATCATTTATTGAAGAACCTCCAATCCAATTTTGACTTTTCCTAAACTCACCAGGTTGTTTGTGTTCACCACGTACCCCATTCATGAGTATACGATGAACATTTCTAATTAAACGGGAAGAAAAAGGAAGTTCCTCTAACATTTTAACAGCTTCATTCATCGCATTAATATAATTATGAACTTCCATCCAATCATCCCTCCTATCCAAAGGGACATCTTCCTTCGACAAAATAGCTTCTTCCATATTAGTTTGAGTTCCTTCTATTTTAGAAGATTAGGTGGCTTCTTTCATTATATGCATACTAATGAATAAATCGATATTAGGTATATGTTCTGAATACATATCTAATCTTCCAAGCATTCTATCCGCTTTACTTAAAAGAGTTATAATCTCCATATTATCCAACAACCATTCTTTATTAATAAAGTTGGGTTGAAAACTCTTATAATAACCTTGATTTATATACAAGCCGGACTTAAAATTCTTCATTGCCATTTATTTTAATATTCACGCCAAATATAGAATAAAGCATTTGTTATTCCAATTTTTCGTTAAAAATTAAAATAGCAGTCTCGTTATTCTAAAAAAAGCATCTAAATTAAAATTGCCAATAGTTTAACGTGAGTTCGATATAATTCAAAACAAATTTAGTTGCCTGTCATTGATAAAACTTACATCAATGGCAGGCTTTTTCTCAAAGAAGCAATAGGCGGCAATGGCTGATAGTGCATTGGCGATGAAGTTGTTGAAGGAGCGGTGTCTTGAGTGTTCTATTTGTGCTATATTCTTCAGTTCATCGTTGACCGTTTCAAGCAATGCTCTCTTCCTTAGCAGAATCTTATCGGTTATACTCATCAGCGAGTTCTTCATATTGTTCTTTACCTTGGTGACCAGCTGTATGCCATTAAGAAAGAGGTTCTCAAACAAGGCCTGTCCGATATACCCCTTGTCGGCACATAGTTTTCCTTTTATATTTTCCAAGAATTTTCCTTGCTTCAGGGGTTCGCGGTCATCCACATTACCCGGAGTGAACATGAAGTTCAATATCTCTCCTTTATCGTTGATTATCAGATGAAGTTTAAATCCGAAGAACCATCCCATGGAACATTTCCCACGTTCGGCAAGTCCCTCAAAGGTCTTGTGAATCAATATGCGCTGGTTGCGACAGACACGCAAGGGAGTTGAATCGACAAAACTAATACCCGTGCAGGTGCCTAACAGGACCTTTTTGATAAAAATGGTCAGTGGAAGCAACACCTCCTTTTCCAGTTCCACGAAGCGGTTGTAGGATACACGTTTGGGAAACAGATGTGTCAGGTGCTTGCAGACATACTCCTTGTAATAATGCTTGAAGCATCTGAAACCGCCCGAATGAAACAAGATAAGAATAACCATAATTTCTGCATCACTCATGCGGTTAGGCTTGTTACGGTGCTTATGCTCCTTGTATTCAACCATATATTTTTCCTGTTGCAATGCAAATTCTTTGCAAAAATCATCTACCATACAATAAATCTCTGTAACTTTGGAATCTGAGAACATAGCGATAATCGTTTAAATATTATAATTCAGCACTATAAATTTAATACTTTCATCGCTATGTTCCTAATTTTCAAAGAAATAATTATATGCTTATATCGAACTCACGTTAACTAAGGATAAAATATTACTCCATTTTAATAAATTTATGCAAAATCCGATTCATATTTCTTTCCATCATCACATAATAGATTCCTCTTGAAAGTGGAGATACATCTATACTTTCTCCCGAAAGCAACTGCTCCACTTGAATACATATCCGCCCGGAAGAATCAATAATCGAAATATGTTTCAGACGATCAAAATCGCCCCGAATATATAAACGGTCGGCTACAGGAGAAGATATAAAAATCGCTTGTTGATCGAAGGATTGTATTCCGGTCGCAAACCCCTGAAACGAAACCGTTACTTCATCATATGCATTAGACTGATCTACAGCAGTAGCACGAACAACAACTTCTCCATCTTTTTTCACTCCGTCAATGGCTTGGAGTACTCCGTTCTGGGTTATTGTCGCCAAATCATCACCACTTTCTATGCTCCAAACTAAATCTTTGTCCGTAGCATTCTCCGGTAAAACAGATGCGGAAAAATGAAGAGTTTGCTGATTCGGGGTCAACAAAAGTTGATCTTCTTCACAGGTTATTTTTACCGACGCCACTAAAATCGGTTTAACTATTACCTGACAAGTAGCAGTATGACTACCATCAGTAGTAGTTACCGTAATAATGGCATTTCCGATGGCAACCGCAGTAATCTTTCCTCCATTATCTATTGTTGCAATATCATCATTACTGCTACTCCATTCAACAGTCTGATTACTCGCATCAGCAGGGAGCACAGTCGCTTGTAAAACTGTACTTTCAGCAATATTTAATGTTACTTCTGTTTTATCAAGACGAACTCCTGTTACCGGTTGAAGGACGGTTACAGCACAAGTAGCAGTAAAATCACCATCAACAGTAGTTACCGTAATGGTAGCTGTACCGGCTTTTATACCGGTAACGACACCTTTTTCGTCTACAGTAGCAATGGCGGCATCACTACTGCTCCAAGTGACAGACTTATTACTTGCATCAATAGGATCGACATTGACAATAAGTGTATATGTATCGGTAGTATTCAGCGTCACTGACGTTTTATCAAGACTAATTCCCGTCACTGGTTGAAGAACGGTTACAGCACAAGTAGCAGTAAAATCACCATCAACAGTAGTGACTGTGATTGTAGCTGTACCGGCTTTTATACCAGTCAAGACACCTTTATCATCGACAGTAGCAATGGCAGCATCGCTGCTGCTCCAAGTGACAGACTTATTACTTGCATCGACAGGATCGACAGTGGCAACAAAAGTATACGTCTCGGTAGTATTCAGTGTCACTGACGTTTTATCAAGACTAATTCCCGTCACTGGTTGAAGAACGGTTACGGTACAAGTAGCAGCAAAATCACCATCAACAGTAGTGACTGTGATTGTAGCTGTACCGGCTTTTATGCCAGTAACGACACCATTATCATCGACAGTAGCAATGGCAGCATCGCTACTGTTCCAAGTGACAGACTTATTACTTGCATCAATAGGATCGACAGTGGCAACAAGCGTATATGTATCAGTCGTATTCAGCGTCACTGCCGTTTTATCAAGACGGATTCCTGTCACAGGTTGTGTAGCAGTCAATTGAAACAAACGGCTCAATGTACCATGCTGTTCACCATCAAATAATAATGATTCTGCCACCATTAACTCCCGCCCCGTAGCTTGATTATAGCATTTAAAAGTTATATTATCAGCTTGAGGCTTCTTGCTATACACCCGGAGTTCATAATACTTCTTGCCCTGTGATACAGTAGCTTTAGCGATTCCACGGCATTCATTTCCACAGAAAGCGGCAACTTTAAATGCTGCATAATCTTCCACATCCATACCATTAAACATCAATGCCGCATGAACATTCATATCATACGCATATTCAGCCGGATCGAATGTCCAATGGGAAGCATTGCTGCCTGCACCCCAAACAAGAGGTACAAACAACAAACTAAAAAGTAATGCATATATTTTTTGATCTTTCATAATCTTTTCCATTTAAAAAATTCATCCTTTACTGACTACTTTGCACGATTCGATTTCACAAACTTCTGTCGAATGAGGTCCGTATCCGTCTGAATCGTAATAAAGTAGATACCTTCCGTTAACGAAGTCACATCCAGTCCTACTCCCAACGGCAAGGTGTCAGTAGTCAGTAATACACTTCCTTTCATATCAATAATGCGTATTTCTTTCACATTCTGTAAATCAGTCCGGATAAACAGACGATCTTTCACCGGATTAGGATAGATCAACAAACTACTACCGTTTTTATCAAGACCGGTTGCCGCCCCCAAATGGAGTATAAACGGATTAGTCAGATTCCCAACCACATTAGCGCCAAAACGGATCGTCTCTTTTATATCGAACTCTTCGCCCGTCAGCGTGTTATAAGCACGGAACGTCACCTTCTCGTTCGTCTGCTCACCGTGCACAGTGACGAACTGATAACCATCCGCCTCTGATGACACGCCACGACATTCTTCACCGGTAAACGCACCAATCAAGAATTGACCAGCGGACAATTCTTGTCCGCTACTGCTATAAAGCCGGAAGATAACTCCCATATTATCGGCATATTTACGCTTGTCGTACTGCCATTTCGCAAAATAATAACTTTCTGATGCACGATAGGAAAGCATAGGAATAGCCATCTTGCTACTTCCCGCCGGATAATTAAAGGATTTCACCGAACCGGAATAATATAGATAGGCATTACCCGGAGCAAGAACAGAAAGACTGCCCTTCCAAGCTGCACCATCATAGGTGGAAAACTGATCCTGTGCCATCACAATGTCGCCCTCTTCGGCCATCAAATTGCGTAATGCAGCATTGACAGACATTTCCATATTCGGGGTATAGCCCATCCAATTCCAACCTTTATTCAGGGTTATAGTCACTTCATTCTCTGCGAAAGGAATCCCCTTCAATGAAAAATCAACATCCTCTTTTACGCGTACCTTATACCCCCTATCCGGTTTGAAAGCTGTCAGCGAACCGTATAGGCCGTATTGGTCATCGTAAACCAAATCTTCCTCCTGCCCCAAGACAGAGACGACAGATTGCTTTATAGGTTCCAACAACGCGACGGGATTATTCAGATTCTCGTCTTTCACATTGATCGAGAACCAATTCCAACCGGTAGGAAGCTCATAAGAGACCGTTGTATCGACCGGTATTTTCGTAAAGACAGCTTCGATCTCCACATTCTTCTTTATGGTTAAGGAGAAAATTGCATCCGTCGAAAGAATTTCGCCATCCACTCTCCAGCCATTGAATACATAACCGGCATTGGGTGACGCCGAAAGCTGAATATCCGTATTATACTCATATTTACCGACCCCTTTACCTAAAGAGACAGTCCCGGCCTGAACATCATAATCAATGGTAACATCATATAATTTAGCCTTGAACTCCGCTTTTATGGTTCTGTCCGCCACAATCTGATATTTATAGACCGGCTCTTCCGAAATCTTTTCACCATTTATTTTCCAACAAGTAAAGTCGTATCCTTCGTTTGCTTCGGCCTTCAGTTCCAAATTAGTACCAAAGACGTACTCTTGGTTTTTAGGAGTTACTACCCCTGCCCCTTCCGGAGTGACAACAACAGACAGGGCAACCTTTCCGCCTACGAACTGATTCCATGTGGCATTTTTACCGGTACTACCGCAAAAACCATCCAGATCCTCTATATCCGCCGTTTGAACGGTCAGTACATGATAACCGTCGCGAGGGGGCAACAGGGATAAATCCAGTTTGTATTGGGTGTCGGACACGGGTTCTATAACGAGTTGAGACAGATCAACTTTAGTGTTCTGGCAATACAATGACAGATCGTCTGCCGTAAAAGTCGCGGTATTTATAGGTTTATTGAATGTCACCAGAATTTCCGTCAAAGCGGAGTGTATGTCTCCCGTCGGTATCCCGCCAAATGACTCTACTTCCAGCACCAGATCGGGTTTGGGAGTGAATGTCAAGACGTAGGACTCCTGCGCGTTGGCCAGATAATCGGCAAAACGAAGATTATTTTCGTACAGTGGATCTTTACCGTCTCTCAACGTCCTGTCCGTTTGCCAGAAATTCTGCAAATCGATCACAGCGCCATCACTCATACGGGTCACGGAAGCCAGTTTCTGTCTGCCATTGGTAGGATCATGAATCGCTCCATATACCCAGCCTTTTGCCCCTGATAATGTCAGGGTATACTGATTATCGCCCATACTGCTACAGGAAACCGACTCTGAAACAATGGTTACCCGGTCATCCACAGTACCGTCCGTCAGATAGACACAATCGGGCAGATCGTTCGCATCTTTTATATCGTTCACCATAAAAGCAGTCAATGAAGTATTAGGCACTTTCAAGCTCCTAATCAGTTCATGACAACCTTCTATCGACAACAGGTTGAAATCTTCGTTTCCATAACTCGACCCTTTCGTTATAGTGGTGTTGTACTCGGTGAAATGTCCCAATAAGGAAGAGGTGAAATACCACTGGGCATATGCCTGCTTACCGGCCTGTATCGAACCGAAGTCCAGATTGGCGAAATCAGTAGTGGCCGCTTGCCCGTTCATGCTGGAACTTACCATTTCAAAATGTATAGCCAGCCCCTTTTGGTTATCGACTATCTCCGGCTGTCCCGTAGCTATTTTCACACTATTCGCATCCCCATATCCGACGTTATTAATCAACAATGAAAACTCTGCCGGCATGCTCGGTTCTATTTCCGCCGTTTCCGGATCATCGCCAAATACATCGCGTTCCACAAAATAAGAGAGCGACAAATCCGGACACGGTTTCACGGTCAACGTAACCGGATACAAATCCCGCGTCACAAACAGCCCGGTGAAAGGATCTTTATAAGTAATCGTTCCTCCAAAAGAGTACTCTTTCGGCTCTGTGGGGGCAGCATATTTGGAAGGCACAAACAGAATGGTAGCTGTTCCCGTCTGCTTTGCTTCCAACGTCCACGGACCTTTCAATTTTCCACCAAAATGGTCGATGCTTTCATTCGAAACGGCAAACTGCTGAGAAGTAGCCAACTTTCCTTCATTATCTCTCACTTCCAGATTCAACTGCAAGCTATCTATGGCTTGGGCTTCATGGCCGTTGAACATGGTCAACGTTCCTCTGAACGCCTGACGGGCAACCGTTATTGTCTGTTTGAAAGAGAGAGAAATGGTAGAGCAGACACCTTTGGACGGCTCTTTTTCATCAATATCACCAAAATCGAATATTTTATTTTCATCAAAAACATCAACAACACATTGAGCTGTCAATCCTTTAAAAGAAGCCGTTAGCAACGAAGTTCCTATTTTCTCACCAATAATCGTTGCATCCTGATTATTTATATATCCAACTTCATCTTGAAGTGAAATAAATGGAGTGACCACTGTTACTTCACCATTACTCCATGTACAATGAGCTTTGAATGAACGTGTTTCTCCAATAGCAACATACGCGGTATCATATGGTAGCGACAGTTGCAACGGATATACACTTAAAGCTATATTTGTATCAACCAAAGTATTATCCATTACCAAATTCCCTTCCTCATCCGTTCCCATTACACAAATGGAAATTGATCCTTCATGAGTAGCAGGGATATCGCATGTTACAGAATTATTTGACGCCACGATAGATGAACCATCCGAAAAAGTACCAACGACTACCAAATGGTTTAAATTAAGCAAAGCGGTATTCACTTGAATAGACAACTTCCTCTTTTCCACATCAACTTTAGCATCTATTATTATATTCTTTTTAACAACAGACAACTTTGAATCTGCGGCAGCCATACTCAGCAATTTATTAGACGAAGACACAACGGGAAATCCATTCATACTGAACACGCCAGAATCATCAGCTTTATTCATTAATAATGAATGAATACGTTGATGGATAGTAGCGGCATTCGGAGAGTCACAGTGCCAGAAACCATCCGTATTATCCGTATGGGGGCTATTCAAGCCTCCTTTTTGACTATCCAGAGAAACCACCATGTCACTCGATCCTAAAAAAGAAACAATCTTTAATGCTTGTCCTATTGCAGATAATCGAAACAAAGGATCAGTCATAAATATACCTTTATCCAAATCGCCGAGCGATTCATTTAATATAGTAGTAGTCAATGCATATACAGGAATATCTTTCATCCTCTGCATTACATTTTTATTATTCAAATAACTCTTCATCGCATCTGATCCTATCGCCAGATCTTTTATAGCATGGTCTCCTTTGAACCCCATCAAAATCCCTCTTAAAATTTCGGGAATATCACTAGGGATAACAACGGCCAAAGATCCCAAAGGACTGCCTGTATGAGGGGTATTCAATGTTATTACCTTGTGTACATTGGTATTATCAACATATTGAACATGTAACCGCGACAAAATACCTCCCATACTATGGCCTACCAAATCTACCTTATCAATCATATAACCATTAAAGGCACACGCTCTTTTCAATATGGATATTCCCCTCTGTACAACCCTTTCGTTCACTCTGAAATAGGAACAATTAGTAGGTTCATAATCCGCTCTAAACAATTGGAAACTTTGATATTGTCCGGATTGCTCAAGATAACGTTGCAACTCCCAGAAACACATGGCATCTGAATTCAGGCCATGAACCATCAGCACAGGAACACGAATAATTTCAATATCCACACTCGCAGAACCGGAATTATATTCACTTGAATAATGCATGGTCGCTGTTATTTTATGTACGGCATTCATCTCTCCGTCCGGATAATTATCCGGCGCAACATATACAATATTCGTCCATGAATCGGTATTTTCCAAATGTCCAAGTTCTTCTGACAAAGACCAATGAACCTCATAACCACATTCATCTGACGGTATTTTCGAATTTACGACGTCCAACATAATTCTCACTTTGCTTTTCCCATCAGCAGCGACACCTTTTACTGGCTTACTGGAAGTATTACTTTTTTCTGCCGCCAATATATATTTCAAGATGGGCTCTTTCTCACAAGGCTGTTCTTCGGGCTGCTCATCCGCTCCGTCATCGCCATTATTTTTCTTCGAACAGATTTCTATCGAAACTTTGTTTCCCGATGAAGACGATCCATAAGAAGAGTTTCCGCCACCGCTTAATGACGGGAAACCACTGCCACTACCACCACCGGGACCACCGGAACCACTTCCCGGTTTATTGCACAGCCCATTCGGACCATAGAAATAGTCATAATAATCCGACGCCGTCTTATACTTTCCGGCACAATAATATTCCCAATACTTTTTCCATTTGAAATCCAAGCATTTAGTGCCCCATCCGGCCCTCGCTTTCGCTGATTTAAATTTCGTGCGATAAGATACAATCCGGGACGGATCATCGACATCAGCACCGGAAGAGGTGTTCGTTATTCTGGAATGCGTAAAGACAACGTCATCATATTCCACTTCTGCCGTTACACGTACGGGGACAATGATCGACTCCTGTGCCCGCAACTGAGCGATGGGATTTTCACACAACAGTTCAAACTTCAGTCCTTCTACCTCGGGCACATCGATTGTTACGTTCTGGGCTGTAATCAATCCCTTGTTAGTCAGAGTTAAATTGAAAATGTAGTTTTTACAGTAAATCTCACTGGGATAGGTAGTCACAACTACCGGAACCGGAACATTGGTTTCGTATTTCACTACTGTCTCGACTTCATACTCATCCTGTACTTCCGTTTCGACCACATTCCAATCGTACGTAATAGCTTGGAATGTCAGATCCACATCTACTTTGGTCGTCTTACCGGGATCTACCAACAAATTGTTCGAATAACTGTCATGCTTTTCGGCCGTCACCGTTATTGCATAATACCCTTCGGGAATATCGCCCACCGTAAACAACCCATCGGTACCGGTAACTCCCTCATAAATAACCTGTCGAGACACCGGATGCATAATAACAACCTTCGCCCCTTCCACATGAGGAGCCTCATCGGTAAAGTAAGTGTATTCGTCTTTTACATCGACTACCAATGTTCCCTTAGTCTCCGACACCGGTTCGATGCTGTAAGACAACGGGATACCGTTGCCATTGCGGCAATTGATTCCAATCGTACCGGTCACCGGAACATTCAATTGCATTTCGTCGGTTGTGGCAAGCCGCAGAACGACCACTGCACTATCACCGCCGGCAATAGAAGGCATTTCAAGAGGAGTAACAGAGGTCATCCACTTTTGATCGGACGGTAATACCACAGAAACAACGCCTGTTTCTCCTTTACCGGTATTGGTCAGGATAACCGAATAATCGCGGACAGTCCCTTTCGTCACCGTTGTATGAATGGATGATACATTTGCACGCAATACCGGTTTCTGTGATTTGCAATGATAGAAAACAGTAGTGGACAAAGAAGCACTTTCGGCTGTCGTTATCGTCAAAGGCATCCGTTCGTAATCGATAAGATTGGTTTGCTCGTTGCCGGTCACCGTATAAGCGATCTCTCCCATGCTATTGGCCGGTATGGACGACAGGGCATCGAACTCGACCTGACATCCGTTCACCAATGAAACCAATTCTGCCTTGACATTTGTCAAAGGAACGTTGCACGGATTAAATACGGTAATCTTGCCGGTATAAGGCTCATCGGTCGTTACGTTCCAAGTGATCCAAGAATCGGATGTACGCCGGATGCCATAAATATCAAACGAGGCCATTTCAGTTTTCAAACCTTCACCAGGATAACAAGCGCCAACCATAAAATGTCCCATCTGCTTGGAAGCCGGTTTGAAATTCAGCGTGTAATTTCCATCCGAATCCGCCTGTGCCTGCAGGACTTCCCGAGCTCCGTTACTGATGATATAAACCTCCAGTTTTGCATTAGCGACATCCACACCAGACACTTTTCCGGTAATAACGATCTCTTCTCCTTGCTGATAAAATTCCTTTCCGACCGATGCCGTTACGAAGAACTTGGGATTCATGGTCAAAGGGAGCACATCCGAAACATTATTTACAGACGTCAGTTCCTTAACCGAATGATCTTCATTGACGATTGCCACAATGCTGTATTTTCCGGTTACATCCGGCAATGCGAAATTCCTCGAAATAAGTTCCTCTTCACCTACCATTAACGCCTTTTGCGTATATAGAGTGGTAAGGAAGGTCTTTTTAGAGGTACTGCTATATTTCTGGTCAGACGTCAGGTATACCATGACCTTCGTCTTTGCCGGCAATTCTGCCGCACCTTTATTGATGACCTTCGCATTCACCGTAAGCGTATCGCCGGCCAATGCTTCCTTCTTTGAAAGCGCCAAATAGCTGATTGCGGCATCAGGCAGTGTCTGATCCGTTATCATCACCCAACAGATACCTTTCGTATATCCCTCCGAAGTGGCAATAATTGTGCTGGTTCGGTCGCCTTCGGAAACATCATTCGCCTTAGCATACACCTTGACATCGACAGAAGATACGCCTGCTGGTATAATAACCGTTTTGTCGAAAACCAAATCAGTTCCATTATCGCTTGTCAGAGTTACGGTTATATCGGTATTGTCCGTATTATTTCTGGTAACTTTCAACACGATGCCTTCGGCCACTCCCTCCAATATGGTAGGTTGTGAAGTGGTTAATGATAATGACGGCCCGTCATCATCGAGTATTTTAAAAGATTTCGTGACATGTCCGCCGCTTGTTGTCGTTGCGGAACAATTGCACGAAGGGAGATAAACCGATGCGGTGACAATCACCTCGCGGTCGCCGTCCTTCAAAGCATTATCGACCACTCCTATCGAAAACTCCTGCGAACTAACTCCCGCAGGAAAAACCAATGTTTCATAAGACAGGTATGCGTCCGGCGAACTGACCGTCAACTTCACCGTTATCTTACTTTCCAAGTTGGTGATACGGGTCACCCGTCCGACGATGGCTGTGCTTCCTGCCGACTCATTGACCTCTTCCGTAGAAAATGACAACTGTATCTGCGGAACATCATTGTCATTCAACAAGATGATGCATTTTCCACCGTTGTATCCATCCGCCGATACTGTGAAATCGACATCGGCCGTTACATCCGGAATATTATCATCGACGGCCAACACTTCTACTGCCACACTCTTCTCCCCCGCCGGAATCACTACCTGAGCCGGAAGTTTAAAACGGCTTTTATGACTGGTCGACAGATACACTGTCAATGGAGTATCCCTTTTACTCTCACGTTCAACAGTGAGTGTAAAGGTATCTCCCTCCGTCAGTTCTGTTTTAGAGGGAATTAAAGTCAAAACAGGTAGTTCGTCATCTATGATATGGACTTCGCCCGTTATGGTCTCGTATCCGCTTCCTTCAATGGTGATCGTTACAACCGAATCAACATTCAGCACCTCATTGTCTATCGTATGGATGTAGAAAGATTGCCCTGCCGGTATAGTCACCGATTGTGGTACATTCAAACGCTCCGGCTTATCCGCACGAAGACTGAAAACCTGCTCATTCGCCCAAGTGCCACTCCGATACAATTTGCAACGAATCAAAGAGGTATTATTCTCTTTGATAGCTGCCGTGGGAAGCTCTACCCGTAGTTTTTTAGCAATCGTACACCCAGTTCCGGCATAAGCCGTATTATTACCTATGGCAGCAGCCAGTTCACCTAAATTGGTCCCGGGAATCAACTTGACTTTGGCCTTTACCATTCCATCGACTCCCGGCAAATCCGATAAGGTAAATTCTGCCTGTCGGTTCACAGTCCCGCCGTCTCCCAAGATAGATTCGTAATAGACCTTGCCTAAGTAAACCTCTTCGCCATTATCCGCCACCAAAGAGACCTGTTCGCTCCAACCGTCCCCCGTCTCCTTATCTCCTTCATTGGTTACCAACCAGGAGACCAAAATCTTATCACCGGGAGCATAAGACGATTTATCGGCCTTGACGGTAGAGACTGCTACATCCGGACGCGGATCAGCTATCACGATCAAGGCGCCGGCTTCGGACGACGTCCATACGTTACCGCCATTACGGGCACTCAATATGGGGTTTTCTATTACGAAAGGATATTTGCCACCGACCTCCCAACTTTCCGGAACTTGCAACGAAAAGTTGATCAGGTTTCCGGAGTTTCCTCTTAAAGGTGTGTTTGTAGGAGAATAAACGACGAACAAATAATGGGTACTGCTCATCCTTCGCACAGACAGACTATGATCTGACTTGCGATCGGTCAGGCTCCAGGAGGAACTGGCAATGGTACTTCCCGATGGTAACTGCACGTCGAATTGCAGGGCGACAATCTCGCTGTCGTTACTTATTGCTACCGGAACGTTGATCGTTTTACCCCGTCCGCACTCTACTTCCGGGATATATATTTTATTTGTCACCTGCTGTGCCACCAGCGGCAAAGAGGAAAGCAACACTCCCCACAGCAGCATGAAAACCATTTTACGCTTCATAACTCATCTTATTTTGAAATGACTACTTTTTGACTCTTATATGCCACGCTACCGTTTATTTCCAACTGCACCCTCAGAAGATAAATTCCCGAAACTAAATCCGATACTACCTTCAAAGTTCCCGTGGAGGGAAATTCGAACGCCTTCTTATCAATCGGGCAACCGTCCATACCGATTACATCGACCGTCATACGTTCTGCTTCAATCGGTAATGTGACAAAGACATCATTACCCACTGCATAAATGGAAACTTCCTCGGAGACACTCGCATGAATACCCGTTGGAGAAACGGCTGACGCAATACGCTGCGCTTCTTTATCCGCCAAATCGACATAGGCAACAACCGGATCTTTTGACGAAAGTTCGGCAAGCACCGTGCGTCCTGCCGGTATCACCTCTCCTGAAGTGGAGAAGATAACCAGACGTACCCTCCCATCCTTGTTCTTCATAGCCGACTGGAATTGATTTACATTCAGCAACATACGCAATTGGGACTGTTGACAATGGTTCAATACAATATCCACAGCAGCAACTTCAACATCACTATACATCACGAGCATTCCGTCTTCCACGCAGACACGTGCGGAAGGCAGCATTTTCGAGCGGGACGATGCCATATAGTCCGCAGTAGAAAGAGTTACAGGAACAGCACCCTCCAACACAAGATTGACAATCAGGACCATATCCTGAACGGTGAGGTTAGAATCCTCATAGACATCCGCCGCCGCGTAAACAAACGGATACCGGCTATTACCCAAAATATAATTCAACGTTTCCTGCACATCCAATATGTCGATTGCCGAGTCCACATTGACATCTCCTTTCTCAAAGGTAACCATCCATGGAATGGTACTTCCGTAAGCATCGTTAGCATTCGATCTTAATAAAAAACGGCTAAC
>ERZ860388.1492-NODE-1492-length-14959-cov-4.177872_pt1 | contig 14959 bp, 16 predicted proteins | sample MGYA00509978_ERZ860388 | MGnify/ENA primary metagenome ERZ860388 (study PRJEB30046, sample SAMN00715225) | human gut metagenome | study: EMG produced TPA metagenomics assembly of the A metagenome-wide association study of gut microbiota in type 2...
CCCCGCCACGATCAGCGGGGTCAGCTCCGGCCGGTCGGCGGAGCGCAGGGGCAGCCCCGCCAGATCCAGCATATTCAGCACATTGCTGTACGCCATCTCATAGCCCAGGGAAAAGCCGATGATGTCGAAGTCGGAAATGGGGTCGCCGCTCTCCAGACCGTAGAGCAGCAACCCCTCCCGGCGCATCTCGTCCTCCATGTCCCCCCAGGGGGCATAGCAGCGCTCGCACCAGAGGCCGTCCACCTCGTTCATCAGGCCGTACAGGATCCGGCAGCCCAGGTTGGACATACCGATCTCATAGGTGTCCGGAAAGCACAGGGCATATCGGGTGTCCACCGTCCGCCGATCCTTTACAATGGCGTTATATTCTCCCCCCGTGTAGCGGGCAGGCTTCTGCACCTTCGGCAGGATATGCTCCAGTGTCCGATTCATGTCGCTCCTCCAGTTCTCTCTGCATAGGTAAATTCTATTTTACCTGTTTCCGCCGAATATGACAACCCCTTTTTCCTTCCTTTTCCGGACACAGCGCAGAAAATAACCAGCAGGAGGTCAGAAATAATGTGGCAGTCCCTCCAAAGCATACCAGAAGCCCCCCCATAAGAAGCAGTCCCGCAGTGAGAAACCGGTCCAGACGCGCCCCGAGCCAGTGGGCCCGGGCTGGACCCATCAGCCAGGCCAGCACACACCGTAGCACCCGCCCTCCATCCATCTGCCCCACAGGCAGCAGGTTAAAGCAGGCCAGCGCCAGATTCAGCCCGGCAAACAGTCCACCCCCCGTCAAAGGGCTGAAGGCCAGGGCCAGCGCCAAATTGGCACCCGGTCCGGCCAGAGCGGCCAGCAGCTCTCCCCCATAGGACAGTGTCCGGTCCACCTCCATCTCCGCCCCCACCGCCGTCAGACGCACCCGCCGCACCCTGGCCCCCAGCGCCCGGAGGGCCGCCCAGTGGCCCAGCTCATGGAGCGCACAGGCCAGCAGCGCCAGAGGAACCACGCCCTGACGGTCCAGGTAGTTGAGCCACGCGGTCAGCAGCAGAAAGCCGCCGGTGACCTTGATAGACTCGCCGATGGTGCCGGGCAGGTACTGGAACGTCTTATAATGAATGATAAAGTGCAGCACGCAGGTGAACAGCGCCGTGTAAGCATAGGGTTTGAGCAGGCTTTTGAGCTGCTGGTGGATGCACTTGTGGATAGAGCGCTTGCGGAAGCCGTAGCCGCTGGCAATAAAAAAGGCGGCCATCAGCGCTTCGCGGTAGATGAACGGGAAAAACGCGGTCAGGGACAGGCCGCTGACCGCCTGCATGGGATAAAGCTCGGCGGTATGCGCAAAAACGATGATCAGCATACCGGCACCCTTGAGCATGTCGAACATGCCGATGGAGCTGGCGGTGCGGGGCTTGGTTCCTTCCATGGAGGTTCCTTCCTTGCGCGGGACATTCCCTCAGAGCCGGATGCCGCACAATGCGTAGATTTTGAATGAAAAAGATAAAATTTTGTATGGATATGAACCCAGTATAATGCTTTTTGCACAGACTGTCAATTTTGAATTGCGGTCCGGCGGGCGGAGGACACATTGCAGCCTGCAATAAAAGCATAGCACAGGCCGGGCGGCTTCGCAACGAAAGGCAGAATTTACATCTGGAAACGGCATGATATGCAAGACTTTATTGCCAATATTAGGAATTAAATGTTGCGAAACTCTTGCATTGACACAGGCCTTATTGTATACTGGGCACAGTTGGAAATGACTGGAAGGATCTGTGTTGGCCTACACAGGAGCGCCGGATCGGATGATAAAAATGGAGGCAGAAAAATGATTACATCGCTGTATCAGTCACTTTGCAATATGGAAACCAACATTGCAGACCGTGTGGCTCTGCGCTGGTATGATGAAGAAAAGCAGGGCGTGGCCGAGGTGCACTACGCACAGTATGCCCAGGATCTGCGCCGGTTCGTGGCGTTCCTGCGTGCAGAGTATGGCGACGTGCGCGGCAAGCGTGTGGCGATCCTGGCCCGCAACAGCTACCAGTATGTCATCTGCATGTACGGCACGGTCATTGCCGGAGCCGTGGCTGTGCCGCTGAACCTTGGCAAGGACTGGGATGCCATCTCCTACGAGCTGGGCCTCACCGAGCCGGTGTGCATCCTGCAGGATGGCGAGTTCGCGGAGCGGGAGCCTGCCCTCACCGAGACCTACGGCAGCATCCTGAAGCCCATGGATGCTTTTTCTGCCTATGAGCCTGCCGAGGACGTGACCGAGGTGGAGGACCTCTCTGCTCTGGCCTTTATCATGTTCACCTCCGGCACCACCGGCCGCAGCAAGGGCGTCATGCTCTCGGAGCGGAATATGTGCGCCAGCCTGCACACCTATTCGGAGGTGGCAGAGAACTGGATCACCAACCGCCTCCCGGCAGGCCAGAAGCTGCCGCTGAGCCATATGACCCTGCTGCCCCTCTTCCACATGGCCTGCTTCGTCTGCGTTATGTCCTACCCGCCTGCCGGATGGACTCTGAACCTCTGCGGCGACATCCGCGACTTCTACCGCGACCTGGGCCTGATGCACAGCGACGTCATGGCCTCGGCCCCCATGCTGGTGGAGACCATCTACAATGATATGAAGCGTGGCCGCGTCAGCCGTCTGAACGGCCTGTGGGACCTGTGCTGCTCTTCCGCTGCCCTCGACCCCAAGATGCTGCTGGAGCTGGCCCAGAACGGCTTCGTCGTCAACCAGTGCTACGGTATGACCGAGACCTTCGGCGACGGCATCCTGAACTTCACGCAGGTCGAAAAGCACATGAGTGCCGTGGGCAAGCCCGACGACCACGTTCAGTATAAGCTGGACGAGACCGGCGAGATCTGCATCAAGGGCGACTGCGTGATGCTGGGCTACTACAAGGACCCCGAGGCCACGGCAGAGGTCATCGACGCCGACGGCTGGTTCCACACCGGCGACCTGGCCCGGATGGATGAGGAAGGCTTCTATTACATCACCGGCCGCAAGAAGAACCTTATCATCCTCGCCAGCGGCGAGAACGTCAGCCCCGAAGAGCTGGAAAAGAAGCTGGCCCTCTGCCCGGCCATCACCGAGTGCATCGTGAAGGAAAAGGACCAGAAAATTTGTGCTGTCATCTACTGCCCTGAGGATAAGCAGGAAGAGGTCAGAGCCTTCGTCATCGAGGTGAACCGCAGCCTGCCGCTGTATAAGCGCATCAGTGCCGTGGAGTTCACCGCTGAGCCCCTGCCCCGCAACGCTCTGGGTAAGCTGCTGCGCAAGTAACAAGTAAGAAGAAACAGTGAAAAGGATACGCCGCGTAGTTGCATTTCTCTGCCGAAACAGGTATTATTACTCTGAGGCAGAATATGTCAAATGCCGGCGTTTCGCTGCAATAAAGAAAAACAGCAAGGAGCGACAAAAATGATAAATACTGTATATGAGCTCATCACGAACGTTATGGCGAAGCAGTACCCCGACCGGGTGGCTTTCCGCTATGTGGCCGCCGATGGCAAGACTGTGGTGGAAAAGACCTACGCCCAGTATGTGCAGGACATCCGCAGGGCCGTTACTTATTTTAAGGAGAATATCCCCGACATCAAGGGCAAGCGTGTCGGCATCATGAGCCGCAACTGCTATGAGTACGGTGTCAACAGCTTCGGCGCGATCCTCGCCGGGGCCGTCGTCGTGACCATCAACCAGAAAAAGACCTGGCCCGAGCTGGAATATGAGCTGGGCCTTGCCGAGCCTTCCCTCATCGTCAACGACGGCATCGACTATGGCTGCCGCCCCGACATCGAGGCCGCCTACGGCGATAAACTCCGCCCGATGGACGCCTTCAAGGACAGCGCGCCTGCAGAGCTTGTTGACTGCGTGGGCCATGATGATTTGATGGTGCTGATGTTCACTTCCGGCACCACCGGCCGCAGCAAGGCCGTCATGCTCTCGGAGCACAACTTTTTTACCACGGTGGAGTGCCAGGTCAAATTCGGCGACGCCATGCTGGACTATAAGCACGAGCATATGCCCGAGGACAAAAACGACGTCCTGAGCAACTTCGCCATCCTGCCCCTGTTCCATCTGGGTACGTTCATCTGCCTCTTCGTTTGGGCCTGCAAGGGCTGGGCGCTGAACCTCTCCGCCGACATCCGCGACTTCTACCGCGACCTCGGCCTGATGCACAGCGATGCCATCGCTGTGGCTCCCATGCTGATGGAGGCCATCTACAAAGACGTCAAGCGGGGCCGCCGCGCCCGCCTGAACGGCGTCTGGAACCCCTGCGGCTCCTCTGCCATGTTTGACGGCGCCATGCTGGCCGAGCTGGCACAGCAGGGCATGATGATCACTCAGGTGTACGGCATGACCGAGACCTGCGGCGACGGCATCATCAACTACGAGCAGGACGAAAAGCATATCCGCGCCGTGGGCAAGCCCGACGACCACGCCGAGTACAAGCTGGACGAGACGGGCGAAATTTGCATCCGCGGCGGCTGCGTCATGCTGGGCTATTACAAGGACCCCGAGGCCACCGCAGAAGTCCTCGACGCCGACGGCTGGTTCCACACCGGAGACCTGGCCCGTGTGGACGAGGACGGCTTCTATTACATTACCGGACGCAAGAAGAATATCATCATCCTCGACAACGGTGAGAACGTCAGCCCCGAAGAACTGGAAAATCTGCTGTCCAAGTGCGAGGCCGTCAAGGAATGCATCGTCAGGGAGAAGGGCAAGAAGATCTGTGCCGTCATCTACTGCGGCGAGGCCGACCAGCAGACCGTCCGCGACTTCATCACCGAGACCAACCGCACCCTGCCGCTCTACAAGCGGATGAGCGCCGTGGAGTTCAGCACCGAACCTCTGCCCCGCACTGGCACCGGCAAGCTGCTGCGCAAGTAAGAATAAACCGGGCAGGCGGCGGAATACTGGAAAAGAGCCGCAGCCGCCTTTAATGGAATTACGAAAGGAAGATTCAAACTATGGAAAGAACCGAGATCGTGTCCCAGATCCTTGCAATTCTGGAAGATGTTGCAGAAATTTCCCCCGATGATGTCAACGAGAACAGCGTCTTGATGGACGATCTGGACCTGTCGTCCATGGAGATCCTGACCGTCGTCGCCGACCTGGAGGAGACTTTCGGCCTGCGCATCCCCGAAAAGGAGCTGCGCAACTTCGTCACCGTCAGCGATTTGGCCGACTATCTGGCCGCACACGCGGGGGAATAAGGAATGGATGCCGAACAGCGCTCTGTTTTTCAGGGTATCGTTTACTATTACCGCGAAAACATGGTCAACTGCCGCTATCAGGTCACGCTGAAAGATGCCGTGGACGGTGCGCTTTTGCAGCAGGCTCTGGATGCGGCCCGGGCAAAGGCCCCCTACTATTTCCAGAAGCCGGTGTGGGAGAAAAAGCTGCTCCACCTCGAGCCGTCGGACGCCCCCTTCCCGGTGCGGCAGGGCAGCGCAAAGCCCGAATTTCCGGAAGAGAACGGCTTTACTGTTGCCCTGAGCTATGAGGGGAAAGTCGTCTATTTCGACTGGTTCCACTTTCTGGCCGATGGCCGGGGCATAGCACCCTTCATGACCATGGTGCTGCAGTTCTACTGCAACCTGCAGTACGGCACGGCTTTCGAGGGCCAGACCCTTGAGACGGACCCTGCCTACGACATCGAGGACATCCTTGCAAAGTATCCCGAGAGTCAGGTGGCCAACGATATGCAGCGCCCCGTGGTGCAGACCTTTGAAGAGACGCCCACCTGCTGCCGCATCCGGCTGGAAAAGGCGGGGCTTGTGGACGCCGCCCTCCGCTGCGGCGTCAAGCCTTTCAGTACCCTTACGGCCCTGCTCTGTAAGGCGGTGCGGGCGTATCTGGACAAGGACGAGGTGCTCTACAGCTACTCGACAGACGCCCGCGACGCGCTGGGTGCGCCGAACGCCCTCTACAACTGCGTGGCCTCCTTCCAGCGCAAGCTGCCGCTGACGGCAGATGCCCCGCTGGCCGAAGTGGCCGTGGGCGTGGACGCTGACCTGAAAGAGAACCTTTCCGCTGAGCGAAAACTGTTCCGTATTGCGGAGCAGATGGGCTGGGTCTACCGGGTCTACCAGCAGAAAGCCAGCCTCAGCATCAAAAAGCGTATCTTCCAGATGGGCGAGTACATCAGCGGCTTCCCGGCGGACTTCTGGGTGAGCTATCTGGGCGACCCCTTCGCTCCGTCCAGCCCGGAGCTGACCCGGTACATCGAGGACTTCCAGACCTGGGTGCCGGCAGACGGCGCTTCCATCGGTTTGGAATGCACCAGCCTGCATGGCATCATCACCCTCTGCGTCAAGAACAAGGTGCCGCGCCCCGGCTTTGCCGAGGCTTTGCGCGCCGCGTTCGAGGCCGAAGGCATCAAGGTGCTGGAAGCCGCAGAGCTGGGCGCAGACAATACATAAGATCAAACCTCTCCGTCACGCCGTAGGCGCGACGGAGAGGTTTTTTGTCTTTTTATCCAAAATGTAATTTTTACATTAAATTTTCATGTGTCGTACTTTTGCGAAAAAATTGCCTGAAAAGCCGATTTTTCCCTTGCATCCAACAGTTTGACGTGGTAGGATAGGTCGAATGTGAACGAAACACACTGGGAAATGGACAAAAGTGAGGAAAATCGTATGGAAAAAAATAAGAACAGCGGCTCGGCACTGGCAAGAAAGATGGCAGTGTCTCTGGTTTGCGGTCTGGCGGCAGGCTTTGCCTTTATGATGCTGCGCGAAAAGCTCGTGGCTTCCGGCAACAGCGGCATCTGGCAGACCATCAACGACCTGCTCTTCCAGGACATCACCGCAGAGGGCGCAGAGCGTGCGCTCGGCATCTTCTACATCATCGGCCAGCTCTTCATCAAAGCACTGCAGCTGGTCATCATCCCGATGGTCTTCACCTCCATCGCGCTGGCCATCGGCAGCATTGCCGATACCCGCACCATGGGCCGCATCTCGGCCAAGACCCTCTTCTGGTTCCTGCTCTGCTCCTTTATGGCGCTGGCACTGGCCGGATGCGTGGGCTACGCCACCTATTCCATGGGCCTCTTCAACGCTCACATCGAGGGCCTGACGGAAGCCGCCGGCTCCACCGGTTCCAACCCCCTGAACGTGGTGCTGAATGTCATCCCCTCCAACATCGTCACGGCCTTCGGCAGCAACAATGCTGTCCTTTCCTCCGTCTTCCTCGCGGTGGCTGTGGGCCTGAGCATGAATGTGCTGGGTGAGAGCCGTACTGCCACCCTCCGCCGCCTGCTGGGCGAGGTGAACGACGTGGTGGTGGTCTTCCTGAACTTCATCGTCACAAACTTCGCGCCCTTTGCAGTCTTCGTGCTGCTGACCCGCACCTTCGCCATCTACGGCATTGATTATCTCAAGCCCGCTCTGGTGTATGTGGTGGTCACGGTGGCCCTGCTCTTCGTCTTCCTGCTGGTGGCCTATCCTCTGGTGGTGGCGCTGGGCGCAAAGCAGAACCCCCTCACCTTCATTAAGAAGATCGCCAACGTGGCCGTCTTCGGCTTCTCCACCTCTTCCAGCGCAGCCACTCTCCCCCTGAACATCAGGGTCTGCACCGAGGATTTCGGCGTCGATGAGTCCATCGCCTCCTTCGTCCTGCCTCTGGGCATGACCATCAACATGGACGGCACTGCCATCATGCAGGTGGTGGCCACTGTCTTCATCGCAGGCTGCGCCGGTTACACCGTTACTCCCGCCCAGCTGGTCGTGGTCGCTCTGCTGGCTCTGCTGGCCTCGGTGGGTACGCCTGCCGCCCCCGGCGCAGGAGCCGTCATCCTCTTCACCATCCTGTCCGGTGCGGGCTTTGTGAATGACAGCGCCCTGCTGGCCTACTCACTTATCCTCGCCATCAACCGCCCCATCGAGATGCTCGTCACCTCCCTGAATGTTGTGGGCGACGCTGTCGCCAGCATCTGCGTGGCCAAGAGCGAGGGCCTGCTGAACGAGGAAACGTTCAACGCATAATTGACCTGTAACATACAAAAGCGCCTCTCCGTTTTACCGGAGAGGCGCTTTTTGCGCAGCAGAAGTCTTCTTTTTTACAGACGGCCCAAAGCCGCCGCCGGGGTTTTACGCCGATTTTGCGTCCGCATGGTTTCGGGCCGGGAGGCTGCACAGGCTTTCTTGTGTTCACAGGTGGATGGTGCAGCCGCGGCCCAGCATCTGGGCCAGCAGCATAAGGGTCGAGACGCCGAAGCACCCACCCATCATCAGCAGGCAGAGCACCACCGAGCCGAAGTCGCACCGGCATGCGCCGGGCCGGGCCGAGTAGTAGAGTACCTCGCACCCCAGCAGGATGAGCCCCGCCGCCGGTAGCACCTGCCAGATGACCAGCCATGGTAGGCCGGGCAGGAAGCGGGCCAGCAGGAAGAGCGTGCCCGCCGCGATGAGGCAGACGCCCAGCGTCAGGGTGCCCACCCGACGCAGGGGTTTATTCGTCGTGTTCTGTTCCATCATCCGTCACCTCGTTTTCATTCACCACAGGAGAGGAGAGCAGAGCGGCGTTGTCCGGCTCGTCGGCGTGATACTCGCAGAAATCGGCATCCTCGGGGACATCCTTGGAAGCATCCGGCTTTTTGGCCGGATGGGGGCCTTTCACCAGCCAGACGCCGCAGACGATGAGGACCACACAGACCACCACATCCGGCAGGCTGGCCATGACGAGATAGAGGGCGCGGAAAACGGGGGAGGAGTGGCCCCAGCGGTAGACGAGGTCGCCGAAAATGTTCATGATGAGGTTCTGGTAGGCGATGAGCGCACCGAAGGCGATGAGCAGCCAGCCCACCAGCTTGTGGCTGTCCAGCAGAGCCCGGGCCAGCCGCTTGTCGCGGGGGTCGAAGTGGACAAGGTAGTCGTCCTCCGGCGCGGTGTCCGCGATGATCTGCGCCCGGAGGTTGAAGGTGTCAAAGAAGCTGTACATCCACACCACCACCAGCAGGAGCAGTACCGGGTCGAGCAGTGAGCTCACCATCCCGATGAGACAGGCCGTGAGGATGAGGGAGAGGCCCTGCTTCATGTAACCCTGATACATCTGGCCTGCGCCGGGGATAAACGCGCAGCAGAAGGTCAAAAATCCGTTTTTCAGCATAACGATCTCCTTGTTTTATGATTTTATGTTTTCTGCCGCGTTCAGCAGGCTTTCCAGCACAGAGGAAACGCGGGTATAGATGTTCTCGCCGGGGCGGGAAGTCACGGGCCTGCCCAGCTTTTCGGGCAGAAGCTTCGGGGGCTGTTTTTCCGGCAGGGTGACCTGGACTGTGGGCAGGAGAGCCTGCAGGTCGCTGCCGTGGTCGGTGACGAAGGTCAGCGCTCCGGTACGCCACATGGTCAGCGCCAGCACGGCGGCGACACCCGCCACTGCGGCACGGCCCCATGTGTTCTGCATCAGCCGCACCCAGATGGTGCTCATCACGGTACGGCGGACATCCCGGGGCGGGTCGGCGAGGGCGTCGGCGGTCAGAAGTGCGGTGTAACGGTCGGTGCATTTGTCGCAGTAGGAGAGATGTTCGGCGGCTTCCAGCCGTCCCAGCTCGTCCAGCTGCCCGGCGGTGAGGGCGTGCAGCCCTTCGTCGCTCAGACAGCCGTCTTCACGGAACAATTCCATCTCAAAAGCCCTCCTTTCCGGCGGCGCTCAGCTGCGCGGCCAGCATCTTTTTTGCCCGGAAGACCTGCGCCTCCACTGTTTTCTGGGGCCTGCCGCAGAGCCGGGCGGCTTCGGCGGCGGTGTGCTGTTCCAGCAGCATGAGGCAGCAGGGCGTCTTGTAGGGTTCCCGCAGAGCGAGGATGCGCTGCGTCAGCTCCTCTTCGCCCAGAGCTTCCAGCACCTGCGCTTCCGGCTCGCTGCCGGGCGGTGCGCCCTCAAGTGCAAGTACATCGTCGCCGGGGGTGTTCACCCGGCGCGCCCAGGCGCTGCGTAAGTAATCCTTGGCTTTGTTGGAGGCGATGCGGGCCAGCCATTGCTTTTTGTATCCGGCAGGACAGCGGTCTATGCTCCGCCATGCAGAGAGAAAAGTTTCCTGCGTCAGATCCTGCGCATAGCCCTCATCTGCCACCAGCTGACGGCAGATGGTATAGACGAGGGACTGGTACTTCTGTACCAGCCTGTCAAATTCCAGTGCATTCAATGGCTGCTCTCCGCCTCCTTTCTGCCCGGCATTTCGAGCGCTCTGTCTATCCATACGAACAAGCAGGGCCAAAACCTGCAAAATCGTGGGAAAAATTTTGAAAATGTGGTAAAATGGCCTTATCAAACCTCACAAAGGAGAAAACACGATGGCCTCTGCCACAAAACAGGCACTTCTGGCGGCGCTCTCCGCCGCCCAGGGCGAATGCATCTCCGGCCAGCAGCTGGCGCAGGCTCTGCGGGAGCGGGGTGTGGAGTGCGAGTATGCCGACCCCCGTTACGTCGTGCTGATGCCTTCCGCCGAGAGTTCTGCGGCAGAGTTTGCCTGCCTGCAAACGGCCCTGCACGCCATCTGCGATGAGGCCCCTGCTGCCGATGTCTCCGTTACGACTGACGATCCTGCCGCTTTCGCGGCATTGGCCGGGGCGCTCGAGGCACAGCCCCGCCGCTTCACCATCCGGGAAGCTGTCCTTGCACCGCAGGAGATGATCCCTGCCGCCGAGGCCGTGGGCCGCATCTGCGCCGCACCGGCGGTCTCCTGCCCGCCTGCCATCCCCATCGTGGTCAGCGGTGAGATGGTCCCGCCGGAGGCCCTCCCCCTCTTTGCCCGCTATGGCATCGAGAAGGCGGCGGTTGTAAAAGAATAAAGTGCAAAAATCATTTTCATGCTCTTCATCCTCTTTTTTCACTCTATATTCAGAGTCCCCCTAAGATTCAGCTAAAAGTCCCGCACATTTCTTGACAGGCTTCGCATATTCTGGTTTAATAGAATTGGATAAAAGGGAGTAAAGGGCGCTCCACCTTATGGGAGCGCTGCATGGCAGCGTCAACACGGCAGAAATGCCCGATGTCATGTGTTCGCTTGAGACTTTTGTCACAGTAATTGGTGCTGTGGCGGAAGTCTCTTTTTTCGTCATTGCACCGCAGATTTCAAAGGAGGCAATGACATGGATTTCTGGAACGCATTCGCCAGTCTCTTTTCCAATTTCGGGAACCTGACCTGGCAGATGGTGGTGATGTGGGGCATCGGCGCCCTGCTCATCTACCTTGCCATCGTAAAAAAGATGGAGCCGAGCCTGCTTCTCCCCATGGGCTTCGGAGCCATCCTCGTCAACCTGCCCTTATCGGGCGCTATCACGCAGGGCGACACCGTCGGCCCCATCTCGGCTCTGTTTGAGGCCGGAATGTCCAACGAGCTGTTCCCCCTGCTGCTCTTCATCGGCATCGGTGCGATGATAGACTTCGGCCCGCTGCTCGAGAAACCGTGGCTGATGCTCTTCGGCGCAGCGGCGCAGTTCGGCATCTTCTTCACCCTCTTCCTCGCGGGCTTCTTCTTCGACTTGAAGGACGCCGCTTCCATCGCCGTCATCGGCGCGGCAGACGGCCCCACGGCCATCTTCGTGGCCAACGTCCTGCACTCCCAGTACCTTGGTGCCATCATGGTGGCGGCCTACAGCTACATGGCGCTGGTCCCCATCGTGCAGCCGCCGGTCATCAAACTGCTGACCACCCAGAAGGAACGCCGCATCCGGATGCCCTACCAGAAGGGCAGTGTCAGCCAGCTGACCAAGATCTTGTTCCCCATCGTCGTGACCATCATCGCCGGACTCGTGGCTCCGGCCAGCGTAGCACTGGTGGGCTTTCTGATGTTCGGCAACCTGCTGCGGGAGTGCGGCGTACTGAACACCCTGAGTGAAACGGCGCAGAACGTCCTCGCAAACCTCATCACCATCGTGCTGGGCCTGACCGTGGCCGGCCAGATGACCGCCGACAAGTTCGTGCGGCCCGACACTCTGCTCATCCTTGCACTGGGCCTCGTGGCCTTTGTGTTTGACACCGCCGGCGGTGTGCTGTTCTCAAAGCTGGTGAATCTCTTCCTCCCGGAGGGCAAAAAGCTCAACCCCATGATCGGTGCTGCCGGCATCTCTGCCTTCCCTATGAGCGGCCGCGTCGTCAACAAGCTGGGCCTCGAGGAGGACAACCAGAATTTCCTGCTGATGTACTCCATCAGTGTCAACGTCTCGGGCCAGATAGCCTCTGTCATCGCCGGCGGACTGCTGCTGACCCTGCTGAGCTAAAGGAGGGACTGATATGCTGCATCTTACTTCGTGGATGACGACTCTGCCCATCATGGTCATCGGGATGGTGAGCATCGTGCTGGTCATCGGCGTCATCGTGCTGGCTGTGATGCTTTTGAACAAGCTGGCAAGCCGGAAATAACTGCAAAGGGCTGCTGTACGACGCTGTACAGCAGCCCTTGTTTTATTTATCAGCCCGCGCCTTTCAGATAGCCGTTCGGGTCGATGATTTTTTCTACCGTCAGCTTTCCGTCTGCATATGTCATCTCGAGGACGCCGCAGTTGCCGATAAAATCGGTGACCTCGCCCGCCTTTTCCGGGAATTCAGTCAAAAAGCGCCGGATGGCCATGCCGTGGGAGACGATAAGGATGCACTCCCCTGCCGTGTGTTCGGCGATGTCCTTCACGGCCCCGTATACCCGCTCGGTGAAGGCATCCAGGTCTTCGCCGCCGTACTTCACAAAGTAGTCGCCGTAAGGGTACGTCGGGTTTTCACTGATGGGCGAGGCTTCCTTCATACCGAGGAAAATTTCCTTGAGATCTTTGCGGCGGGTGTAGGGCATCCCGCCTGAGACGATCTCCGCTGTGTCGCAGGCCCGCTCTGACGTGGAGCTGTAGACCTCATCAAAATGGACGTTGTGGGCATCGAACCACGCTTTTGCCGCCTTTGCCTGCCGGATGCCGTTTTCCGTCAGGGGCGAGTCGCACTGGCCCTGATTGACGTCCATGGTGTTGAAAAGCGTTTCACCGTGACGCATGAGGTAGATTTTTTTCATGAAAGAGTCTCCTTCCCGCTTTTTCTACCAGTATAGCACACCGCCTGCATAGACTGCAACAGCCCGCACAAAGCTTCTGTGCGGGCTGTGTTTCGTTATGTTTCCTGTGTATCTGCTTGCCGGTCAGGTGCTCGATGGTGATTTCATAAAACCGGACAGCCTTTGCAATTTCAGCCTCAATCTCCTCTGCACTGGGATAATATTTCGCCGGTGGGGCCGTTTTCTTGTTTTATCTGCTCCAACAGGTCTTTTTGTCCTCATCGGTGATGGCACGGATGACATGGCAGGGATTGCCGACAGCCACCGAGTTATCGGGGATGTCCTTCACCACGACGCTACCGCCGCCGATGACCACATTGCTGCCGATGGTCACGCCCGGCATCACCTGCACGCCTGCGCCGATCCAGACATTGTCCCCCACCGTGATAGGGTAGGCATACTCAAACCCGGCGTTGCGGCGCTCGAAGTCGATGGGGTGACCAGCGGTGTGGAAACCGCAGTCCGGCGCAACAAAGACGTTATCGCCGAATTTCACCTTAGCACAATCAAGGATGACCAGGTTGTGGTTGGCGTAGAAATTTTCGCCCAGTTCGATGTTGTAGCCATAATCGCACCAGAACGGCGCAGTGATGTAGAAATTCTCCCCCGTCTTGCCGAGAAGTTTCTTCAAGACCGCTCTCTGGCCCTCTTCGTTCGACGGGCGGAGCTGATTATACTCCCAGCACAATTCCTTGGCTGCGATGCGCTCATCGTGCAGCTCCTTGTTGTAGTTTGCGTCGTACATCTGATGGGCCAGCATCTTTTCTTTTTCGGTCATTTCTTTATCTCCTTCAAAAGCTTGGTATAGGAACACGCCAGACTGCCGCAAAGCACCCCGTACACCGCAGCACCTCGTCGTGGCATCAGCCGCCGTCCGACAGGTCAGAGTGGCAGATAATGCAGTTTCTCAGAACAGGTCGAGCATATTGTCCAGATAGATGGCTTCCCGGACATGCAGCTGGTATTCCGGTTTTGTCATGTAGTAGAGCAGAAATTCCAGTACCAGCGCACTGCCCAGGCCCCGGCCCTCGATCTTGAAGTTGGAAAATCCCATCGGCATATAGACATCCTGAATGTCCCTGATGCCGATAAACCCCGGATTTTCCATCGCCTTCGAGAAGCGGTAGCCTTCCTCCGCACCCGGTGCGGTACAGATGTGTTCGGGGCAGGCTTCGCCGAGATTTTTTCGGCTGACATTCTCATAGCAGCGCTTTCTGTCCCGGCATCCGACCCAGCAGCACTCGTTGCAGAGAAATTCCACCTTGTCTTTCTGCGCCTGCGGCAGACTGTCCAGCTCTCCAAAGGCTTTGTTCAGCCGGAAGTCCGGCACCACATAGCGGAACTCCTCCCGGGCTGTCTCCGCCCGGAGCTGCTGAAACTCTGTCAGCACTTTCGTCGTGGAGGACACGAAATAAAGCTGCGGATAGTGCGTTTTCAGGTAGTCCAGCAGCAGCTCCGAGTGGACGATGACGCCGCTCTGCACCTGGTTTTCTCGCTCAAACAGGGCGCAGAGAGCGTTGCACTTTTTATCCGAAAGATGTTCCTCCCGGAGGAGCGAGTTACTGAAGGTCAGCCGCGCCGAGATGCCGTATTCCCGCGTCAGGGCAAGGACTTCTGTGGGGTCATGCTCCCCGAAGCCAGCCCGCCCCCCGCCCCAGACGCAGTCGGCCGGTGCGCCGTAGATGGAGCCGATGTCGCACCAGTCATAAAAGTATTCTCTGTGCGCCCGGAACAGAGGCAGGAACTCCCGGTACAGCTCGTAGAACTCGAACGATCCGGGCAGGTGGTAATAGGCTTTTTCCTGTTTCATGGCGTATTCACCTTCCCGCAAAAGTTTTTTCCTATTATGCCATGAACGCAGTGAAATGGCATAATTGCGCATCCAAAGCCGGTTGCCACGCAGCTCCGCAGGAGCAAGCGGCGAG
>ERZ860388.1493-NODE-1493-length-14953-cov-13.394415_pt1 | contig 14953 bp, 10 predicted proteins | sample MGYA00509978_ERZ860388 | MGnify/ENA primary metagenome ERZ860388 (study PRJEB30046, sample SAMN00715225) | human gut metagenome | study: EMG produced TPA metagenomics assembly of the A metagenome-wide association study of gut microbiota in type 2...
GTATCTGCGGTATGTGTTCGCTCTACATCAACGGACATCCCCACGGTCCTGCAACGGGTGCTACTACCTGTCAGATTTACATGCGTCGTTTCAATGATGGCGACACTATCACTGTTGAACCTTGGCGTTCTGCCGGTTTCCCGGTTATCAAGGACTTGATGGTAGACCGCACGGCTTATGACAAGATCATGCAAGCAGGTGGTTATGTAAGTGTGCGTACAGGTTCTCCTCAGGATGCCAACGCTATCCTGATTCCGAAGCAGATTGCTGACGAAGCTATGGATGCTGCTGCTTGTATCGGTTGCGGTGCTTGCGTAGCTGCATGCAAGAATGGTTCTGCTATGCTGTTCGTTTCCGCAAAAGTTAGCCAGTTGAACTTGCTGCCGCAAGGTAAACCGGAGGCATTGCGCCGTGCAAAAGCTATGTTGAGCAAGATGGACGAACTCGGATTCGGTAACTGTACCAACACTCGCGCTTGCGAAGCTGAATGTCCGAAGAACATTTCTATCAGCAACATCGCTCGTTTAAACCGCGATTTTATCATCGCAAAACTGAAAGACTAATCAGCCCTTTCTACATTTGATTAATATCACCAGAACTCCTCTGCCGGGAAACCGACAGAGGAGTTTTTATACCATCTTACAATAAATACTTTCAGAGATTTCAAATGATATCCATTAACGATAGGATAACTGTAAAACGGCTCCCCTTTCCTACTTCAGATTGCACCTCTATATGCCCGCACAACCGTTCAATAATGACTTTACAAATAGAAAGTCCAAGTCCGCTTCCCTGTTCAAACTCATCGGTTTTATAAAAACGGTCAAAGATCATCATGAGCTCCTTCTCATCAATTCCTTTTCCCGTATCCTGCACATAGACACTAACTTTCCGATGCTCCTTATCCACACTACATCCCAATGTTACCGAACCACTACGGGTAAACTTATCCGCATTATTCAGAAAATTGGAAATAACCTGAATAAAACGCATACGATCTATCCTGACGGGCAAGGAAAGACTTTCATCCAGAACAAGATGAAACTGCAACGAGGGTTTGATTAGTGTCTGATAAGCCATATAAATCTCTTTCACAACCGTCGTCATATTCCATTCTTTTATTTTGAGATCCAGATTACCGGAATCCAGACGCGATATTTCCACTACGTCATTGACTAGTTTCAAAAGCAGTTCATTATTACGGTTGATAATCTCAAGCATAGCTTTCTTCTCTTCCGGTTCAATCTCATCGCCACCTTCGCCTACCAATAAATTAGTAAATCCGACAATAGCATTCAGCGGAGTACGGATTTCATGGCTCATATTATTCAGAAAAGATTGCTTCAATTCAGCATTTTCGGCCATCTGCTTAGCCTGAATGAGTTGTTCTTCACGCTCCACCTGTAGCTGAATATCCTGCATAACACCTGCCAGCATTATCCTCCCCTTTGCATCTTTCAGGCTGCGACACCGTAGTTCATACCAGCGATAATTTTCTTCACTAAAAGAGAAACGTACACGCCGAACATGCATGTCCGTAGATTGATGCAATGTTTCGTATAATGAATTCAGTAGGGATACATCATCAGGATACGCATATTTCAAGAAATCGGTTCGCACAAACGTCCTCTGTTCCATTCCCACCAAACGAGTATAATTCTCATCAAATTCAATATTCTCCCCCTGAATATCCCAAAGGGCAACTCGTCCTCCATCCATGGAAAGCGTCAACCGCTTATGAATTTCCTCAAGCATCTCCAGGTTCTTTCGTTCCTCACGCGAACGTCGACGGATGCGCAACCAACTGACCAATACCAGAATAAAAGCAAGGATAAACAATCCAGTCAGAAAATAAAGCTCATTCCGATACCGATCATAAAATGAGTAATTGATAATACGCACATTTTCAGGCACATTTTCCACATCAAAGTCTGCATAGGCTGAAAAGTAAGTCCAATCCAGTACATATTCCTTTTCCATATCCCTTATTTTCGGCATACCGATCTTCTCTTTATTCATCAGGCGAACAGAAAAATCGGCCGCAGTACGCGCAGAAATCTCATCAGTAGCCATATAACCACCCACAATTTTGGCATCCTCCCCAAATCCCTGACGGATACAACTGAAAGAGGGAATATTCAAGGCTTTAGTTATCGGGAGCGACATCTGATCAAATTTATCCAGCAGGAAAACCTCTTTCTTCTGCCCACTCTTTGATTTCTCCATGTCGACAAACAAAGAGGTCCCTTTGGTATAACGGAAAGGACAAAGGCTTATGGTTATCTCATCTTTACCAACATGACTACCCGCTCTTGCAGGCATCAAATTATAGTGCTCGACCATTTCCTGTAATTCCTTATATTCCGGTTCTACAGAGAAAGCAGCCCCACAACCCAATAGCCGCATTTCCTTTCTATCGGCAAACCGGGTTAACAGATCAAACGATTTGCGTCCAAGAGGAGTCAGATCTATATTATAAATAACATCTATCCCGACTTGTGGCCGTAAAGATTTTATAAAATCGATATTACGTTGAAAGTCCGGTGCATCACGCAACACATAAACTTTTCTGCGCTCATATTCCTTTATAAGTTTTTCATCGGGAAAATGTACATTGCAAGCTACTACAGAGACAGAGGAAAGCAGGCGGTGACGGGTGTTAAATAAGGCAGATACAGCTTGGTCGCCCACAGTAAGAATCAGTGCCACCGGCTTATCTTTAATGATCTCAAGATACGCCTCCATGTTTTTTATCCCCTCTTTCGAATCGACAGTATTGAAATCCAGATAAAATTTATTAAATACCGGCTCTATTCCCTGCTTTCTGAACTCCTGCCTCAGAAGCTCTTCAAAATTTCCATAGCAATCATAATAAGGAGAGGAAGAATACATAAGAGAAATTATTCTTTCTATCCGATGGTTGGCAGTATACCATCGTTTAAAATTGACCCCACATAAAAAAGCACATAGCAAGAGAATGAAGGCGAAAGCATATTTTAGTTTGTCGGTTTTCATTGCAAGACTAATATGCTAGCAAAAGTAATATAATCTATAAAAAAGGAGAGGTTTTATTCAAAAAATATTCAATCTTTTTTTTTATTTTCTGTAACGTGTGGAAAAGAAGTGGATTGATAAATAATAATATGGGTATACGACGACACGGATGAAGACGGACGAACGCGGACTTTATAAGGCTGAAAGCCTCTCCTATTATGCAACCATTATCAGGGAACTACACTTTCTGTTTATTCTCAATAGGGTGAGAACTTTTTCTCTCTTTGTTGAGCAATAGCTCTCAACATAATGAGAAAGTTTTCTCAATTAAGCGAGAAACAGTTCTCACTGTAATAAGCATTCATTAGACATTATGTACATATCATTTCCGCACGTTAGCTAACAAAGACAAAAGCGATACTTTAAATTTTCTTTATCAAAGTATTGTATACAAACGAAAACTCCCTAATTTTGTGACTGCTATAAAAGACTTAAGATGAACGTGCACAAAACTTGGATATTATTACTATTCTTACTAATCCCGACTATTCTATTTGCTCAAAAAACAAGAACAGTCAAGGGAAAAGTGTGCACGGCATCAGATACCCCAAAAGGGGAAGAACCCTTACCTTACGCAAGCATTGTTATTTTAAGTGGAAAAGATTCCACTTTCATAAAAGGAATTGCAAGCGATACGGACGGACACTTCAACCTTCAGTTTACTACTCAGAAAGGAACACAATATCTACTCAAAGCTTCTTATACGGGCATGCAATCTGTCTTCCGAAAACTGGATGGCAATGCTTCAACCATTAATCTGGGCAGCATCCTACTGAAGGAAGGCATCGAATTGGGAGAAGTGACAGTGAAAGCTCCAATACGTGAAATAGACCAGGTGGGAGATACCACCGTCATCAATGCAGCAGCTTATAAAACACCCGAAGGCTCCTATCTGGAGGCTCTGGTGAAACGTATTCCCGGAATGGAATATGACAGTGAAACCAAAACCCTGAAATACAATGGACTGCCTATCAATGAAATCAACGTAAACGGTGAAGCCTTCTTTGCGGGCGACAACAAGATGGCACTGGAGAACCTCCCTGTAGAGTTAATCAGCAAGATAAAAGTATACGATAAGAAGAGCAAACTGGAAAAGCTGACAGGCGTCAGTACCGGAAAGGAAAACTATGTACTCGACTTGCAGACCAAAGCAGAATTCAATGGGACCCTTCTTTTATCGGGACAAGCCGGATATGGCAATAACAACAAAAAGGACTTCAACTTGCAAGGTAACTACTTCAAGAATAACGGAAACAACCTCTCCGTCATTGCCAACTCCGGTAATCTCAATATGAGAACCAGCTATAAAGACAACATACAGGAGAACGTTGCATTGAACTTTACCCAAAAGTACAATAAGAAGCTGACTATCAACGGAAATATGTCCTATCACCACAATAATCAGGGCAACGTATCCACATCCTACAATGAACAATACCTGACAAGCGGAAACAAATACCAATACTCTGCCGGTAACAATACGAACGGCAGTCGCAATATGAATGCGACATTGGGCTTAAACTGGCAGGTAGATAGCATGACCTTTGTTAATATCTATGGTAATTTCAACCTCACCCGGAATAATAGTGCCAATAATAACCGCCAAGGCACATTCAATGAAAATCCTCATCTGGATATCCTGGACCCTTTCAGTACTATCAGTGAAGTACCCGATGATCAAAAAATCAATGATATTTCTATGGGGTCGCTGATGAGAGGCAACCAACACCGGTCTTCCTTCCACGCAAATATTATGCGCCGGATCAATAAAAAAGGAACTTCCGTCGGGCTAACAGCTCAATACAATGATAGTAAAAATGACAATAACAACTTCTCCGTATCCTCAACGACCTATTATCAACTGAAAAACAGTGCCGGAAACGACTCTATACTCTACCGTAACCAGTACTCATCGAACCGGTCGCCCAACCGTTCACAAGGCATAGGGGTGATGTTCACCCATCCTTTCACCAAGAAACTACGCTCACAGATCTCATATAATTTCAATTATAGCAAGCAGAAAAACGACCGCAATACATACGACCTGTCCGGCTTTATGGAAGAAGCAGAGGTGCAGCCCGGCTATCTACCCGAAGGATATGAGACGAGTTACATCGACAGCCTGAGTAACCGAAGCCATAGCAGTACCCTACAACACGGAATCAATCTGTTTTTTAACTACTCCGACACCACTTGGAATGTCAATGCCGGGATGTCCGTAAAACCCGAACGCCGTAGCCTGAACCAAAAAACAGGTTTACATAAAGCCGATACCACCCTTCGCTCTGTCGGTTTCCAGCCTATGTTGTTCGTCTCATGGCAGAAAAAGAAAAACAGGATCATCCTGCACTATTATGGAAATACCTCGCAACCGTCATTATACGATCTGATCGCCCCCACCAACAACAGCGATCCGCTCAACATCACACGAAGCAACCCTAATCTGAAGCCTACTTACAATCAATCCGTCCGACTGGAAGCACAAAATACAAAGCAAGGCGTCTTTGCCACACTGAACTGGAACAACAGAATCAACAGCCAGACCCGTGCAGTGACCTACAACCAGCAGACAGGCGGGCGTGAAACCTATCCGGTCAATATCAACGGCAACTGGAACATGAACGGGGTACTTCGATATCAGAAGCGCATCAAAAGTTTTAGCCTGAATGCCAATGCCGGAGGCTCTTTTGCGCAAGATGTCAGCCTCATCAACGAAAACCAGACCGAACAACCGGAGCGTAGTACCACTCACAACACCGGGATAAACACTGATCTCCGCCTATCCTACCAGCCTAAATGGGGAAACTTCGACCTGAACGGAAGATGGAATTTTCAACATTCTGCCAACTCGCTTCTGGAAACAGATACTTACACCCGTAATTATGCTTTCGGAATAAACGCCTTTGCCGATTTACCCAAAAGTATACAGCTGAGAACCGATGCGAATTATTCTTTCCGAAACGGTACGAACATAAAGAAGGGGGAAGACGACCAATTTGTATGGAACGCAAGTATCACATGGCGTTTCCTGAAAAAAAAGCAAGCCGAGGTATCAGCCAACTGGGTGGATATACTCAGCCAACAAAAGAGTTATTACCGCAGCACTATGGCAGATGGCTTTTACGAGAGCCATACGCAACAGATAGGCAGTTACTTCATCGTCTCTGTGAAATACCGTTTTAACCAGCCTCTTCGCAAAAAGTCTGTGTCTCCTCAGTAGCAACAGATTGCACCGAACGAAGCCCGCGAGGGGAAGAACCAAAATACTTCTTACAGTAGTTAGAGAAGTGAGGCAAAGATTCGAAACCATATTTATAACAGATTTCGGAGATTGTGGCTTCCGTATACCGAAGTTCATAAGCTATGCTCTCTTTACGCTTCTCCATCATCCACTCATAAACAGGTTTATGGAACACAGAGTTGAAAATGCGCCGGAAGGTGGTAGTAGTGTAGCCACCTAATTGGGCTAATTCTTCCACAGTCTTCACCTTCATATGGTTTTGTAAAACAAAATACTCGAAGCTGGACGTATATCTGGACAGTGAATGCACCAGCATAGAGAGATCATAATCGGAATAATATTGTCCCAGAATAAAAGCAAGTTCTTTCCGTTTAAGAGAAAGCAATTCCCGGCAAATCTTCTCTTCTACCAAATAAGCTTTTGAAGCACTCAGAAAGAAATTCAATTCATTAGTAATTTTCAAAGGCGTGAATATGAGGGGAGGAGTTACACTTTTCATTATATATTTATAGCGTTCCTCGCAAAACAATTCAGGCTGATTGAAGCGGTAACAAACACATTCCACATCCGTCAGAGCAAGAATCTCATACTTTGAACCGATAGCCTGAAGAATAAACTCACCGGCATGCAGCACAGTACCTGCATACTCCTGACTGTTGACAAGAACTTCTCCTTCTAACAGAAAAATCATGATATTCTCTTCGCATTTTTGGGCAGGAAGGTGGAAACCTCTTGAATGAGAGGCATAAATGATAGCATTAGCTACAGCCTTAGGGCACTGCTGACACGATATGACCGCACCACATGCAGAGTAAGTTTGCATTGTAGATTGAATGTTTTTTGTTTGTTATTGTGCGGCAAAAATAAGAATATTATGGGAAGAAACAAAAAAATCCCCAAAGACTTTACAAAAGTGAAAGTCTTCGGGGATAATTCTTCAATCTATCCAATAATGCTATGGCAAGCGCAGTCTCTTATAACGATTTCGAAGAAGCCTTATGAATTTTGAAAGTTGCAAGGTTCCCTTTGTGGTCTGTAGGCCAAACACAGGAAGGGGTCAGGAACTTATCTTTGGAATCATTTTCTATTATTATGCCTCTCACAACTGTTTCGGAAGGACCTACCAATATGCAATTTTTCAATGAAAGAATCGAGTTCATCGGATAATAATAAATAAAATCAATCCGGTCACGTTCATCGGCTTCGGGGGCCCAAGCTAATTTTTCCAGTTTAGCTTCTTCTGCAAGCTTATTTCCTGCGGGAAATGTGAAGCCGGGATATCGAACAGGATTAGGATATTTTTCACGATAACTATCCTTGAATCCAGCTTCATGAAGCATCATAGAACAATCCCAATGAATGACAGCCCCATTGTGATCCCATAGATTTTTTGTGTCCGCCTGCCAGTCCAAATGGGAAGGCTCGTTGAAATCTCCTCCCATAATAACCGGACGTCCTTGTTTAATATCGGTTTGCACTTCTTGTACGAAAGCATGGATAGACTCATCTCTGAATGACAAACGATTGGCTTTCAGAACCTCGGACTCATCTGTTATAGGATTATCTATCTTTTTCCAGCTCGTGCCACTATATCCACGTGGCATATAACATTCATAATTCCGATAATCTAAATGGCAGGAATAAAAAGAAACTGGCTGCCCTTCGATTGTGGTTGTCATTTTCACCATAGCACGGCTTTCATCACCCGGTACAATGCAACATTTAGTCATGCTATCCGGTTTGAATTTACTTAAAATACCAATTGCCAGATCGAAAGTCTCTCCATAATAATGCTTTCCCCTCTTCTTCAATTCCTCTATCACGTGTGGTATAAACTGTTTTCCATCTCTGACTTCACATAGGAAAACTACATCTGCATCCATCTGGTCTAATACATCAATAATTCCTTGATCCCCATTAGGCACTTTAGCACCTCCATGCCACAGGTTTAATTGAAAAACAGTAAATGTACTTTTTGCTTTTGCGTTGCAGAGGTTAACTGAACAAAACAGACATAGTAACAATAATAGTAAACTCTTTTTCATTTCGTTAATGCATTCTATAACCTTGATAAATTATAAGTTTATACAAAAGTAGTATATTCTCTGTGCATTCCAAGCTACTTATATAGTTTTTGAATTCTAATTCTTTGTATCACACCCCACACGGTAACTCCATTTACACGCCGAGGTAAGGTCGTTACATACCGAGGTAAAGAGCGTTACAATAAAAGGTAAAATCCGTTACATACAGCGGTAAATGCTTTTACATCCTGTTGTAAATGACCCGTAAATGCTAATATCATATTTTCTATCATATACATAAGAGTCACAGTCTTAAGGCACTGCTGACACGATATGGCTACACCACACGCAGAGTAAGTTTGCATTGTAGATTGAATGTTTTTTGTTTGTTATTGTGCGGCGAAAATAAAAATATGATGAGAAGATACCAAAAAGCCCCAAAGACTTTACGTTTTGTAAAGTCTTTGGGGAAAAATAAAGGTTTATAAAAGATTATTTAACAGGAGTTATAGGATCAGCCTGAGGCTCTGCATCGCTCCATTCTCCCCATTCTGGTTCACCAAATGTCACCTGAGCAGCATCACTTGTTAAACTTAAAGTATAACGGACACGTTTTCCTTTCTCCCATGTTATAGCAGGAAGAGATACTTCTTTTACACCATCTTCAAGAGTAGATTGACCGTTTCCTCCTTCTTCTGTAACTTTTGCAGAATAAGTAACTTTCACCTTTACAGCATCAGCTGCAATAGCTTGAGGTAAGAGCATAAACAAAGCAGCAGTAGATTGATCTAAATTAGAAACATCTGCATCCGCATTAGAAATCAATTCAACAGAACCCGTATAGGCATATACAGTAGGAGTAGCCGATACTTTAACTTCAGTCCAAGTTCCTGCAGTTTTAGAACCATCAAAAGTAAAAGTACCCTGATCTTTCACACCTGTAAGTTCTAATTTAGTTAATGTATAAGTAAATCCGACTTCACCTTTAATTGAGAAATTAACCTGAGTCAATAAATGGCAGAATGGAAGTTGCAGATCACCAGCATCTTTATTTTTATCAATCAAATTTGCAGCCAATAAATCTTCTTGATCACCAATTTCACCAACTGTATAGTCAAAATGAGGATAGTTTGTCGTTACAGTCAGAGTTTGTTCTGGAGAGACAGAGAAAAATTGTACAAATCCAGTCGTAGGCCAATAATATGGGCCAGAAGTATACTCCCACTTATTCACATCCTTTTTATTAACTACCACACCCGGCATAAACTCTCCAAGTGTAACATCAGGGCCTATCTTCGTTGCCGTCTTATATCCATAAACTTTAAAGGATTTGAAATCTGCGTTATTCACAATATTCGCTCTTGTAGCATTACTCACTACTGCGCCAAAGTTAATTTCTGCCTTTTCACCAGCCTTCTCAATCTCTTCATTCTGTGAGCAACCTACGATTGCCAACGCAGCAACTGCTGCCAATAAAATCTTCTTCATAATCGTTTGTTTTATAAGTTAATATTTTTATTTGTTTACTTTCAATTCACAGGTAATTCAACATCCGTCTCATCATCCCAATCACCGACATCACCACCCATACCACCGCCTCCACCGGGAGGAACTTCCACATCATCCACTTCTATTTCTTCATCAATCGGTATTTCAATATCCGTTGCCGGATCTCCCTCTCCCTCTTCAGGAGGAGTAGGCGGAGGAGATGGAGCAGTTACAGCGGCTGTTATGTCAACCTTGACTTCCTGAACCGTATTATCTACCTTCACAAGTAGTAATTTCATCGTTACCTCGCTGCCTGAACGTGTGCCTGCTGATTCTGATACAAAAAAAGCAGAAAAGCTACCACGTATCACATCACCTCCTTTTCGGGCCTCTACATAAATTGGGGCAACACTTGCTGTACATGAGCCATTACTAATGTAATAAGAACCATTCATCCCGTCTACATTACAGATAATGCTTGCCACATTCTTCAATCCTTTCACCTTTATTTCAAAAGAATAGTTCTTGACTACCAGTTTCGGTTGAAACTCCATCAAAAGCATCTTCTCACTCTTTTCTATTTTCATATCTTTCACACTTACTACATACAAAGGGTCTGGCGACCACACCATCGCTTCACTGCTATTAAGCCCTGTACACGGTCCGGTGTAAGCTTCAATCGTCTCATACGCCCCATCACCACGAATCAACACACTCTCTGTATTATAATTGTAAATCACCATGTCATAATATCCCGGTGGCACTTTCACCACTCCCCCTTCAATCGAGAGATAGTTCTCCACCTTTCTTCCTTCTTCGCTTTTCGGGTAGAAGATCACCCTCATTCCTTCGGGCAACTGCTCCGTCACCCCCTTCCAATCAAGCTTGATCTGTACTCCGCTGACAGGATAATCATCCAGTATATCTCTAAATTCACATCCCGCTAAAAGCACCGATAGCCCCAATAGAAGCAAAAGAAACACACATTTTGTACACCGCATAGCTACCGCCTCCTTCCCTGAATGAGCCATACCAAAGAAACCTTGGCTTTCGTAGGCCCTATAAAATGATAGCGTCCGCTACTTGTCCATATCAAATCACTTTCGTAGGTAGTATATTTTCGGTATTCTGTTTCCAGATAGCCAATCCCCAGACTGAATTCAAGAGCCAGGTGCCGGGCCAGTCGATGACTGTAACCATAAGTCAGTCCAGAAGCTGCATAATAGTTTCCCCGATATCCTTTATCCTTATCAAACTGGAAGTCGTACACTCCCCCTTCAGCATATATTCCCAGAAAATGTCCCGTCAACCGTTCACGATTCTTACGATTCCCAAGCCAGTAACGTACCTCAGCACCTCCCGAAAGAAGCTGGTAACAGAAGCCGCGCTTATTGTTCGACCACCAGGGACATTTATATTCCATATTCAAAGACCACCGCTGCCCTACGGGCAATTCCACCTCCACATTCGGAGCCAAAGCTAAATCATAAAATATATTGTTCTTCAATGCAATCACTGTTCTACGCGGGGTTTCCCTCTTACTTTCTGCCTCAACACACGGAGAAAAAGTCATTAGTTCCATTTTTCCCTCCGGTAGAGTATTTACAGGCAATGCTAATGTAGCTATCGACAAACTGTCTTTCATCTCCCCTATCCGTTCTACTTTCCGGAATTGATGTTCCGACAAATAAGCGTAAGGTTTTCCACCATCCAAATAGTGCAACAGCTTTATCAGCTTTTCAAAGTTCCCGAAGTGTCGCCGGATTAACGCCAGCACATCTTCTTTATCCGGCACCTGCGGATCATTCATTACCCATTGGTATATTTTGCTCCAGGTTTCCGGTTTAAACATTCGGTCCGTCGGGTTGCAAATATCCTTCTTCGCTGCTAATCTTTCAGCTCGCATCTCTGCTTTTCCTAATATCAAAAAAGAGAGTATTAAGAATATATATAAACCTACGCGAACCTTCATAACTTTGCTTTGTATATGGCAAATGTATATTTAAAAATTTGAAAGAAATACGAAGATTACAACTCTTTTCAGGGGGTGGAAGCTTCTGTGAAACGAATGAAACAGATTTGCAACTTTGCAACATAAAAGAGGTCTCAACTTCGTATCAATCCAGAGAAAAGAATTCTTTTTTAGGCAGTTAATAAGGCCATTCCGGAAAGGAATCTAATAATTAGGGGCTATTAAAAAAAAGAAAGCTATTCTATAATCATTTAGCCACTATCATCCACTATATTGTCTCAAAAAGACAGTTCGTGTGCGAGAACAGTGAATATCCGTGAAAGAATTATAAAAGGAATATCAAACGGAAGCAAATATTTGGAAGGAACGGGGTGAGCTCTTATATTTGCAATGTGATTTTTTTCATAGTATTAGATTTAAGGTTAACAAAGGTTGGAGTACAGCGGTACTCCTTTTTTTATATCCATACTTTCCGATACTACTCTTTTTCCATCCCTTCACCATACCAACTCCGTGTCAAGTCCATACCAAGTCCAAGTGTATAGACATGGAGCTAATACGGAGTAGACAGAGCTTTGACTATGTTCAGAGAATAAAAAGCAGAAAAACAAACTGTTAGAAAAAACAAAAAGTTAGAACTACTATTATAGAAAAAAGCAGTTCCATTTGGGTAGTTTCGTTATTCTCTGTATTTTTGTTCCGTAACCATCAGTTCCGTAATGGCCATTACGGAACTGATGGTTACGGAACTGTATTATATCTACGTAAACATTTGATTATGAAATTCTACGATAGGGAACAAGAAACAGCCAAACTGCAAGAAATACAACAGAAATCTCTTCTTCAAGCTCAAATGACCATCATTACCGGACGAAGACGTATCGGCAAAACTCAATTATTGCTAAATGTCACTGCAGGTCAACCTACACTCTATTTCTTCGTAGCCCGCAAAGCAGAAGCCGATCTTGTCGTTGACTTCCAGACAATCGCAACCCGCAATCTGGGGATTCCTTTCTTCGGACAAGTAACTTCCTTTGCCGAACTGTTCCGCTTTCTTATGGAGTATTCCGCCATGAACCCATTCAATCTCATTATCGATGAATTTCAAGAGTTCTTCAATATCAATCCCTCCATTTACAGCGAAATGCAGCACTATTGGGATATCAACAAAGACAAAAGCAGAATGAACCTCTTACTTAGCGGATCTGTCTATTCGCTAATGCAAAAGATATTTCAAAATAGCAAAGAACCGCTATTTGGCAGGGCCACTGCATACATCCGACTAAAACCATTTCGTACAGATGTGCTGAAACAGATACTTTCTGATCATAATGCACGCTATACAGATGAGGATTTATTGGCTTTATATGCATTTACCGGTGGTGTGGCAAAGTATGTTCTACTTTTTATGGATAATGGTATATATACCAAGAAGAAGATGTTGGATTATATGATACAAGAAGATTCACTCTTCATCAGTGAAGGGAAAAATATGCTTGTCGAAGAATTCGGAAAAGATTATACAGTCTACTTTTCTATTCTTGCAGCCATAGCAAGAGGGGAAAAATACACGCGCCAAAATAGAAGCGGTTGTGCAGAAAGAATTAGGCGGCTACCTCTCCCGCTTGGAAAAAGATTTCAATCTGATAGAAAAACGTATACCACTATTGGCAAAAGTAGAAACGAAGAATGTACGCTATTGCCTGTGCGATAACTTTCTATCTTTTTGGTTCCGTTTCATCTTCAAATATTATTATATGGTGGAAATTGGTTCCTTTACGATGTTGCGTGAAATCATTGAACGCGATTATGAGATATTCAGCGGTCAAATACTGAAGAGGTATTTTGCCACGCGCTTCATGGAAAAACAATGTAGCACCCGTATCGGTGGTTTTTGGGATAGAAAAGGAGAAAATGAAATAGACCTTATCACACTGAATGAATTGGAGAAATCTGCCCGGATCATTGAAATAAAACGCCAGAAACGGAAGATTGATATGGAACGCCTATGGATAAAAGGCGCATTTTTCATTGAAAGCACCGGACTAAAGGATTATCAAGTAGAATATTTAGGATTGTCTATGGAAGACATGTAGTCTTCCAACCATAAAGAAAGGATTTTCTTTATTCCACCTCCATAAAGGCAGACTTTCAAACATTTCAGCAACATACGCCTTTATCTCTAAAAGTGGAAATAGAAAAATCCTGCATATACAGCAGCATGTATATGCAGGATTCTAGTATAATATACCCCATTTATGCAGTTCTCAGATGAAAAAGTCTGTTTCTTGTCGACAAAACATTAACTTCCTGTCGACAGGAAGTTAACTTCTTGCGAACAAAGAGTTAACTTCATTCAGAAAGAACACTTGTTTCATTAGAAATAAACAGAGCTTTCATTAGAAACGAGAAATATATCGACTTTTTAGAGTTGTAAACTATTCGCTATACGTTTGACAATATGCAATCTACAAAAATACAATTCTTTCTTTTCTTCCATCCAGTAGAGCAGGGCGAAAGAACAGATTCTAAAGCTATTGAATATGCAAAGTGTCAAAACGTCCTTCTCACCAATGCTTCATTATCCATTGTGCAAAGATAAGTTTTCCATATTGCGAATTTTTTCGCAAAGATAATCCCATTATCTTCAGTTTGTTTTTTCAATGAATTCCCTTAGATCTAGCTATCTCACCTTTCTTCCTCTTCCTTGCCGCAAGCGGATAGTCCTTCTTCACTTCAAACGAATAGCTGCCGGAAAGAAGTTTCAAAACCACCTCTCCATTTCCTTCACTGATAAATTCTATTCCTTTACACTTCCGGACAGGCTTCGTTTTCTCACGAACATCCCTCAACGATGCAGCCGGCAGATATAGGATAGCTGTAGTATTGGCAGGTACAGTGAAAGTATAACGAATCACTCCGCTCTCCACTTTCCAGCCACTTTCAATGCGTCCATACATAGAATCATAATATCCCCGTGCATACGTCATCTTCCCGGTTGGATCGGGCATCGGCTTCAGAACGAACTGCTTGAAACCGGGAGAAGTTTCATCACGCTGTATTCCCAAAGAGTAATTGTACATCCAGGCACCCACAGCACCGAAAGAATAATGATTGAAAGAATTCATGCGATTGTTTCCACCAAAGCCATCCGTGCGAGTATAAGAGTTCAGA
>ERZ860388.1512-NODE-1512-length-14813-cov-3.333243_pt1 | contig 14813 bp, 10 predicted proteins | sample MGYA00509978_ERZ860388 | MGnify/ENA primary metagenome ERZ860388 (study PRJEB30046, sample SAMN00715225) | human gut metagenome | study: EMG produced TPA metagenomics assembly of the A metagenome-wide association study of gut microbiota in type 2...
TCACCCGGGTACGTTTCCGCCATGCTGCCACAGGAAGCAATCGCGGTTATAAACTGGAAAAGAAAAGTGCCACAGATACCGATTGGGTAGTATTATCCGATGCCGTTGCCAATCCGGCAGGCGGAGCATGGGTGGAATGTGCCGTTAATGAAAACGATGTACAATTGCGCTGGACCAACCTGGCACTTGCTCAAAATGCCTATATGCTCGACCTTGAAATATACTCCAACGTTGAAATCACTGTACCGCAAGTTACATTGGCAACAAACGTATCGCCCGCAGAAGCCGGAAACATATCCGTTTCTCCTGTCAGCAGCCAATACGATGAGGGTTCCGAAGTGGCGCTGACTGCAAACAAGAATTTCGGCTATAAATTTGTGAAATGGGTGGATGCGGCCAATCAGACGCTCTCCACCGACGCAAGCTACAAACAAATATTAAACGAAAGCATGGTGATCACGGCCGTGTTTGAACAAATAGCGACCTATTCACTCAAAACCAGCGTAGAAGGTGGAGCAAACAGTTATATGATAACCGCTACTCCCGATGCTACCTTAGTAAATGGCGAGAAAATGTATGAAGGAGGAACTCTTGTCACTCTTACGGCAACAGAAAATCCTATTCTGAAATTTACTAACTGGAAAAGCGGAGAAACGACCAATGAACTGTCTGTAACCATGGACGATAATAAAGAGTACGTTGCCGTATACAGTGTTTCTGATTATATCGTAGGGTGGGATTTCATCCTAAAAGGCAACAACAGCCGTCCCGCAGACTTCATCTCTACAAGTGAAAATGAAGCAACCGCACTGATTCTTCGCAAAGAAGACGGAACCACTCAAAGCTGGCTGGATAAATCAAAAGAGTCAGGAGGCTACGAGGGCGAACCCGCTGCCGTAAACTGGAAAAACATCTCTGAGAAATATTACTACGAAACCAAAGTAAATGCAGCCGATTTTATCGACATCAAGGTTACTTCCAAAATGCTGTATAATTACAATGCATATTCCGTGCAAAAATTAGAATACTCTCTGGATGGAACCAATTATAAGGAAGCCGCCCGCATCACCCTGACAGGCGCAAAAGCGTGGACGCCGTTGGAAGCTACGTTACCCGCAGAATGTAACAATGCAGAGTCACTGCATCTCCGTTGGATTCCTGATTACAGTTCTGATATTGTAGGTACAGCATCCGACAATGACGGTACGGCTATCGGTGCAATTTACATCACGGGAACAGAATATGGAATCCCCCCGGCAAATCCTCCCCAATTGTTATCCAGCATCCCGGTAAACAACGCCGAAGAGATTTCTGCCACAGGGCGTATCGTATTGACCTTTGACAGCAAAGTAAAAATGGCAGACGGCGCCGTAGCGACTTTGGGGAATAAAACACTGACTCCGACCGTATCAGGCAAGACAATCACTTTCTCCTATATGGGCTTGGACTACAACACGACTTACACATTCAAATTGCCAGCCAATAGCGTATCCAATTTATTCGATAATGGGGTAAAAGAGGATATCACCATCCGATTCACCACCATCGCTCCTCCGGCAGTGACTCCGGGCATGTATGATGCCATCGTCAGCAACGCCGACGAGTTGCTTGAAGCCTTGGCACAAGGTAACGCCGCTTCTACTTCCGGTGCACGTTTCCGCATCTTCCTGCATGACGGGGTTTACGACTTGGGAAGCAAATGCCTGACGGACGTAAAATCGAACATATCACTGATCGGTGAAAGCATGGAAAACACAATGATCATCAACAAGGCCCCTGTGGAAGGAATCTCTGTCAGCGCTACCCTACAGCCAACAGGAGAAAACATATACATGCAGGATATCACCTTGAAAAATGATTATGACTACATAGGAACTACCGGACGTGCAGTATGTCTGCAAGATAAAGGAAACAAAAACGTATACAAGAACGTACGTATGCTAAGTTATCAGGATACTTACTATTCCAACAACAACCGTATGCGTTCATACTTCGAAGACTCTGAGATTCATGGTACTGTAGACTTCATCTGCGGTGGCGGCGATGTCTTCTTCAACCGTACGTTACTCTATCTGGAAAATCGTTCCGGAAACTGTATTACAGCACCCGCCGGTGATACCGATTGGGGATATGTATTCAATGATTGTATCATCGACGGATACGATGCAAACAAAGGTACATATGCATTAGGACGTCCTTGGCAAGGTGCTCCGATGAGTGTATGGATTAATACGACGATGAAGGTTATTCCAAAAGCAGAGGGATGGAGCGATATGAGCGAAACGATTATTCCGAAATTATTCGCGGAATACAACAGTCACACAGAAAGTGGCATGCTGGTAGATTGCAGTGCCCGTAAAACGAAATACACCGGTGGAACCATCCCATACAGCCCTGTGCTTTCAGCAGAAGAAGCTGCCCGCTTCACCCTTGAAAACGTATTGGGTGGCAGTGATTCCTGGCAACCGGCTTTATTGACCGAACAGGCTACGGCTCCGGTTCTGACAGTCAACGGTTCTACTCTTACCTGGAATGCCAGCGACTACGTATTCTGTTACGCTATCTGCAAAAACGGAAAAGTAATAGACTTCACAAACGAAACTACCTATACGATTCCGGCAAATGCAACCGACGAAGATGTATTCACTGTACGTGCAGCCAACCGGATGGGTGGACTCGGACAAGCATCCAACGGAAGTAACGCTACCGGCATCGATCAAAGTACCGTAAACAAAGAAGTGGTAGAACGCCAATACTACAATGTAAACGGTATTCGTATCAATAATACAGAAAAAGGCCTGAACATCATCCGTACCATCTATAGCGACGGTAGCATTGATACAGTAAAAGAATTCGTAAAATAAAGCAATAAGTACTCTTCCGGCATCATTCGCCGGACAAGTACTGTGTTCTTCAAAAAAATGCCGGTTGCATCCATTCCAGATACAACCGGCATTTTAATTATATTACTTTTCCGCAATCCGTCACATACCGGTCGGTGCCATATTATTTGCTGACCATTCTCCGGCCCTTGCCTCCCGCAGTATAATGTACTCCTCCCTCTCCTACGAAATAAGTCTGTTTTGTGCCGCCGCCACCGGAATCACCACCTCCTTGCGACCCGCCCAAGAGTATGGCTCCCAATACAATCAATCCGCTAAAAATCTCTATCACAATAGCCCACAACAATTGCAAAAGCGCCAATATCAGAAGAACGAGGGCAGTTACCGTAGCCAAGCCATAGACTACAAAGAAAAGTCCCAACACAACCCCATACAATGTTCGTGTCCTGACACAGCAGATAATGACGGGAGCAATCGCGAGAACGATGAAATACATTATTAAGAACGTCACGATGAAGCCATTCCATTGCTCCGGTGTGAGGTCGTTGATGAAATCCGCATCCGGCGATATCCCCGTAATCCAGCAAGCGGCATAAGCAGCCACAAAGAAACCCGGGATAACCGCAATCAGCAAACTGATAAAGGACCATTTCGCCGGAACATCGACATAAGCAACACGCTTGAACAGCTTAAGATAGAATCCTATAAAGCTAATCTGGAAGATCATGACAAGAACAAAAGGAGTACTTCGCCACACAGCTCCCCATAGCCCGACAATATCCTTGTTGCACCACCACACACACTGGCCGCCCATACGGAATATATAAGCACATTCCACACACAATGCCCCCAACATCAGAACCGGTGCAACAAATACCGCTACCCGACTCATCGTCATGGATTTAAAAGGGAAAGCCGCAAGAGCAAAAGCGACGAACATCAACACAATGATCATGACCGGAACGGAGTAGCCATACCAGAATTTACCTTTCGCTGAATGTACATCCAACTGATTGAACCGTTGTTGCCATGCATCCTTCTTGCTGCCTACCACAATGGAATTAGGACTGAAGTCATCATCAGCAAAAATGTCGCTCACTTCCTCCGGATTCGACTGTGAATATTGAAGCAAAAAAGCATCTGCATAATACGACTTCCCGTCATACTCGATAATAGCTTTCACGGTACCTTGACTGCCTACTGAAGACTGACCGACACACCGGCCCACCACTTTCACCTCCATACCGTTCTCAATTTCTACAAAAGGGGCATCATACTCTATCCTCGCATGGGTAATTCCATTACCATCCTTGATAATTTCCCCCTCATAAGCTTTGATCGAATTAGAAAAAGGAGAATCAACAACATAGGACTGGGCATGTAAAAATGAAATGTCCGCCACTAATAACGATAAAATACCGAGTAGCACTGTGCCCGAAATTTTACGAATAAAAGAAATATACATAAGGCTAACTTTTGATGAAACAATCGTATTTTGCCTTAAAAATACGCCAATTACCGTACAACCTCTTCTCAAAAGATACAAGAATGTATTGCAGTCAGTAAAAAGAATATATCAAACTGTAAATTTTTTATCTCAAAACATAAATAGTGGCAATAATCAGCGCGTTACGTTACATGTACGATATTTAGCAGGAGTACAACCACAAAACTTTGAGAACACACGGTGGAAAGTCGCAATAGAATTAAAACCTGACTTCAAGGCAATCGTTTCGATATTTTCAGAAGAAGATTTAAGCAGTTCACAGGCATATTCCACTCTCAGTTTATTGACATAATCAAAGAACGAAGCTCCGTTGTTACAGTTGAAGAATTGGCTCACATAAGTACGGTTAGTTCCGGCCATATCTGCGACATCCGACAATTTCAGACGGGGATTGAGGAAAATCCGATCCTCGACAAACAATTTACGCATCTTATTAATCCGGCAATACTATCGGCTTCTTCCGCCTCTCCGGATTGGACACTTGGAATTTCTCTCAGTTCATCAATAACCGACTCATGCCTGTAAATAAAATAACATATAAACATCCAGATCACCAATGAGCCAAGCATATATACACTTTCGATATTGAGGTTGATCACGAGACAATCGAGAATCCACAACCCGAGAATTACAAAAAAAGACAGAAGAATAATGCGCAACCATTTGAGGTTGATATTCTCGTCGTAAGAGAAAACCTCTTTAAGATGTTTATGATAACGCGGGATAGCCATCAGAGTCCACGTGGCATAACCGAAACCATAGATGGCTGCCCATCCGACCTCGATATTATAAAACACCTCGTTTTTAGTAACAACAAGAAGTACAGGCAAAACAAAGAAAGGAGTTTCGTGGAGAATCATTCTCTTCCGGGTAAGCCGTCCGGGACAACACAATTCAACAAGGACAAAAGCATACAGCGGAACCACCACCATGTCAATCGCCGTTATTATCGACCACATCAGCCTACCGGAATACAACGAACTATTGATAAAAAACAAATCTTTTACACACTCCGCACCTATAACAATCATCAACAGCATAACAAGTCTCGAAAGACGATCCCTACCCTTCCGCCCAAAAAGCCACGCCATCATGAAATAAAACATGACGCACAAACCATATATGAAATAGAGACCTGTAATTTCCATAATTAAAAAGCAAAAACGAAGCCTGCCGGTCACTTCGTAAATTAACAGTCTTGAGAACATTCATTTACGAACTCAAAATACGGTGACGGAGTTCCCTTTCGTTGCAAAGTTACAAAAACATCTGTAACCGATCCCTCTCCATAACCTAAAATACCCGAGTTCGACATAACTTTCATCCCGCATGGCTTCCCACGGGGACTCCATTTTCGGTAATCCCTTCCGGTACGTATTCCATATCATGATTTATACCAGTGGTATAAGAAGAAATAAAATAGCGGATAAGACATTGGAAGAAAATTCTATAACCATTCGATATAAACTTCTTATTGTCGGACAGAAAACTTCTATCCCCCCTTTTATAATCTATGATTTAAAGTTTTGGTTTTATAATTGCAAGTTCTGATTTTAAAATCAAAAGTTTTGGTTCCATAATCAAAACTTTCGGTTATAGTTTTTCTCCCATTAAAGATTGCTTTTCTTCCGATGGTTCAACACTTGTTTTAGGAAGAAGTAACTTTTAAAACCTGATATTAAAAGCCTGATGTTATTCGGGATAATATATTAGCCGTATAAATAGGTAATACTTTTCTAATTCCTTATTCCGAACTCAGGTTAAAATATCTTTGTCACTTTGGCTTGGCAATAAGGAATAACCATTACCGGAAAAATATTATCTTTGCGCTCTCATAAATCAAACACTGAACAAAAAAATGAATTACAAGCTCCTCGTTCTCGATCTGGACGGCACTCTGACCAACACAAAGAAAGAGATAACACCCCGTAACAGAGAAATACTGATACAAACACAACAACAGGGCACACGACTGGTATTGGCTTCCGGCAGGCCCACTTATGGCATCGTCCCCTTGGCAAACCAATTACAAATGAACCAGTTCGAAGGATACATCCTCTCCTACAACGGCGGAGAAATCATCGATTGGAAAACTCACGAAATACTCTATTCAAACGTATTGCCCGATACCGCCATCCCTCAATTATACGAATGTGCCAAACGGAACGGCCTTGCCATCCTTACTTACGACGAAGAATACATCATCACCGAGAATCCGGAAGATGAATACGTAAAGAAAGAAGCCTTTCTGAACAAAATGCAAATCCGGGAAACAAGCGATTTTCTGGCCGACATCCGCCTGCCTTTGCCCAAATGCCTGATAGTAGGAGAACCGGATAAATTGATAGCAGTGGAGTCAGAACTGTCCCTTCTGATGCAAGGTACAATCAGCGTTTACCGTTCAGAACCTTATTTTTTAGAATTAGTGCCGCCAGGTATCGATAAAGCCCGGTCACTTGCCGTATTATTGGAGAAGCTGAACATGAAAAAAGAAGAAATGGTAGCTATCGGTGACGGTTATAACGACTTGAGCATGATTAAATTCGCCGGATTAGGAGTAGCCATGGGCAATGCTCAAGAACCGGTAAAGAAAGCTGCCGATTATATCACTCTCTCCAACGATGAAGACGGCGTAGCCGTTGTTGTAGAAAGATTCTTTTCAGCATCAAAATAAGAAATATCAATTATTTATTCTAACTTTGTGGTTTCAAACAGAATAAATATCAAACGTTATGGAACATCAACTGACCATTTACAACACTTTAGATAGGAAAAAGGAATTGTTTGTGCCTTTACATGCACCCCATGTAGGTATGTACGTTTGCGGACCTACCGTGTATGGTGACGCCCATTTGGGGCATGCACGTCCGGCCATCACATTCGATGTACTCTTCCGTTATCTCACCCATTCAGGATATAAAGTGCGTTACGTGCGCAATATCACCGACGTAGGCCATCTGGAACACGATGCCGATGACGGTGAAGACAAAATCGCCAAAAAGGCACGCTTGGAAGAACTGGAACCAATGGAAGTGGTACAGTACTACTTGAACCGTTACCATAAAGCGATGGATGCATTAAATGTGCTTCCACCAAGCATCGAACCGCATGCATCCGGACACATCATCGAACAAATCGAACTGGTAAGTAAGATTCTGGAAGCCGGTTATGCTTATGAAAGCGAAGGTTCCGTCTATTTCGACGTAGCCAAATACAATAAGGACTATCATTATGGCAAACTCTCCGGCCGCAATCTGGACGACGTACTGAATACCACCCGTGACTTGGACGGCCAGAACGAGAAACGTAATCCTGCCGACTTTGCCCTATGGAAGAAAGCACAGCCGGAACATATCATGCGTTGGCCCTCACCGTGGGGAGATGGTTTCCCCGGATGGCACGCCGAATGTACAGCGATGGGACGGAAATATTTAGGAGAACACTTCGATATTCACGGAGGAGGTATGGACCTGATATTCCCGCATCACGAATGCGAGATCGCTCAATCGGTGGCCTCTCAAGGCGATGACATGGTGCATTATTGGATGCACAATAACATGATTACGATTAACGGTACCAAGATGGGCAAATCGCTCGGCAACTTCATCACATTGGATGAATTCTTTAGCGGAACCCATAAGCTGCTGACGCAGGCATATACCCCGATGACTATTCGCTTCTTCATTCTGCAGGCGCATTATCGCAGCACGGTAGATTTCAGCAATGAAGCTCTGCAAGCATCTGAAAAAGGGCTGCAACGTCTGATGGAAGCCGTAGATAACTTGGAGAAAATCACCCCGGCAGCCACCTCTACAGTCAGCGCAAAAGAAATCCGTACGAAGTGCTATGAAGCCATGAACGATGACATGAATACGCCCATCGTTATAGCCAATCTGTTCGAAGGCGCCAAAATGATTAACAATATCATTGCCGGAAACGATACAATCTCCGCTGAAGACTTGAAAGATTTAAAAGAGACATTCCATCTGTTCAGTTTTGAAATTCTCGGTTTGAAAGAAGAGAAAGGCTCTTCAGATGGCCGTGAAGCGGCTTATGGAAAAGTAGTCGATATGTTGCTTGAACAACGTGTGAAGGCGAAAGCAAACAAAGACTGGGCGACTTCCGACTTCATCCGTAACGAACTGACCGCACTGGGATTCGAGATCAAAGATACCAAAGACGGCTTTGAATGGAAGCTAAACAAATAAAGAGGAAACTCTGTCTATAGCAATAAAATGCCGGATCAAAACAAGTCGATCCGGCATTTTTTCTTTACCTATATTCACTAATACCCCAATTTATTCATAAGAAATCATATTTGACAATATACGTTCCCTATACCAGGGATCATCTATCTCTTTCAGCATTCCCCCCATTTCCGAACAAAGTTGTTTCACCACCTCTTTATTCTCCTCCAATGAAAGGTTATTCATCTGATAAGGGTCTTTTTCATCATCAAACAACAGACTCTTTTTCAATTGCTTCGTATTGCGATCGATATAAAACGCCATTGTATAACGATGCGTCTTGATTCCCCTTGATGAAGGGAAATAAGATGTCACTAACCCGTTTTCATCTTTCTCTCCATCCAGATTCTGAATGTATAAGGCACCTGTCGGACGTACGATATCAGCTTTTTCATCGAAGAAAAGCGGAGCAAAATTGCGTCCCTGTACTTCAGCAGGAATAGAATCTCCAAGACCGCACAATCCCAACAAGGTAGGCATAATATCCGGTGAAGAAAGCATCAGATTATCCACCCGCGGACGGATTTTATCCGGATACCGCACCATGAACGGAACATTCATCGACTCTGAATAAGGAGAGTTTTTCGGGTCATCCGTACGCTGGCTACACATAGTTTCTCCATGATCCGAAGAGAAAACGACAATTGTATTCTTATCCAGTCCCATCTCCTTCAATGTTGCCAATATCTGGCCAAAAGCGCGATCGACACCGGTCACCGATGCAAAATAGTAACGAGCCGATTCCGCCTTTTCCATTTTCGCATCTGCATTGGGCCGAATCAAAAGACTATCGAGCGGGCGGTCTTTATACAAATTGAAATCTTCCTCCATACAGTCATCCAATGAACGATACGGACTATGCGGAGGGTTCATTCCTACCATAATAAAGAACGGCTTTTTCATATCGCGCACATTTCCCTCGTTTTTCAAGTACGAAACAACCATCCCGGCTTCGTGTAAGGGCGACCATTCCTTAGGGTCATGACGTTTTCCGTCCGTATCCCAATAATGAGGATTCTTATGTTCATCAAATGTGCCGTAAGAATACCAATAATTAAATCCGTGCCGACGTTCTTTCGGAGTATAAGCATCCCATACCGGCCGCTTTTCTTCTACATACTCTCCCGGATTTTCCGGATCATTCGGTGTCGGAAAATCAGCATGCAATTTTCCAAAATAAGCGCAATCGTAGCCGGCACTTTGAAACACGTCACCGATACACTCGGCATCTTCACGCAAGGAACTGATGGGACGATTCGAATTGCAATTCAAAGGTATACCACTCTTGTTAGGATACATTCCTGTCAACAGACTGCCACGATGAGGACTACTTAACGGGCAATTACTCTGTGTTGAAGTCAGCACCACCGATTCGCGTGCAAAAGCATTCAAATTAGGCGTATGCACGGGATCGGCCTTAAAATTCACCTTTTCCCGGAACCCCTCCTGTCCCCAAAATTCCATCGCCTGATTGCGATACTGATCAGGAAAAACATAAATGATATTGGGATGTTCGATTTGTTCAGCCTGTGGAGCTTTACACCCCTGCATAGCAAACAAACTCAAACCGCCGAATAATAAAGTTATCTGATTGTTCATGACAAATGGCTATTGATTAGTAGTAAGTAGATTAGCAGTAAGTAGTTAAGTAGTAAGTAGTCAAGTAGAATAGATTCATTCTGAAACATGCATTCTTTTTTTGATAGCCGGACTATCCGCCTACTGGCTACTTAACTACTTGACTACTTAACTACTTAATTACTTTTTCTCCATATCTCTCTTACGCATCAACCCCTCCAAGAAGTAATAATCAGCATAGTTCAACGGAACATCGATTTCGGAGTCGTGAGGGATGCTGCCTACGGAGTGCATCAGTATAAAATTACCGTTTGTCCCTACTGCTGCACGATAAGCCGGTGAGCCAAGACTCTCCATGATTTTATCAGCCGTAACCTTATAATCATTTCCCGGAAGATAGTTTTCCATTTCATATAGTGCGGAAGCTGTGCAGGCAGCAGCCGAGGCATCACGCGGTTCATTCGGAATATTGGGAGCATCAAAATCCCAATAGGGTACGAGATCTTCCGGCAGATTTTTATTGGTAAAGATAAAATTGTAGACTTTCTGTGCTTGATCAAGATATTTCTTATCATGGGTATAACGGTAACAAACCGTGTATCCATACAGTGCCCATGCCTGTCCGCGAGCCCATGCCGACTCATCTGCATATCCCTGTGCTGTCTGTCTCTTACGCACTTCACCTGTTTCCGGATCATAATCCACCACATGGTAGCAACTGTTATCCTGACGGAAATGATGCGCCATCGTTGTATCGGCATGTTTCACTGCAATATTATAAAAAGTAGAATCACCCGAAAGCGCTGTCGCTTCAAACAACAATTCAAGATTCATCATATTATCAATGATAACCGGACATTTCCAGCCGCGTGTACTTTGCCATCCTCTGTCGGCATCCCACGATTGAATAACTCCTGCATTCGGACGAAAACGAGTAGACAATGATCTGGCAGCTTCCACAATCACATCTTTGTATTCTTTCTTATCAGCAAGGCGATACCCGTTCAGATAACTGCAACCAATCATAAAACCTACATCATGATGCCATTTCAAATGTTTCACCGAATCGAGTGCTTCTGTATATTTCACTGCCAATGGCAACCATTTCTTATCTCCGGTAAGCTCATAAGTGAGCCACATACTACCCGGATAAAAGCCGGAACACCAATCATCAATGGGAATATAAGCAATATTACCATCTTTATCAATCGTGCGTGGATTCAATACTCTGCCCGACTTCTCTATAATATCAGTCTGGATCGTATTCTGCGCAGCAGCATTATCAATGTTATCCTGAATAAAGTCTTTTTCAACCGTCTTAGTGTTGTTGCAACTTGTCAGAACCAGCAGGGAAAATCCCAATACACTCAAAATCGTTTTCATAATACCTGGATTATTTGTGATGTAATTAATTTCATGATGGCAAAAGTAGCGCAATCCAACAGATTTGACTGTACTAAATAATCCAATTAAGAGACAAATTTGGTACATTTGCAGAAAATAATGTGCCAATGAGTCAATATGCCAATGAACCAATGTCCAACTACACGTCCAGATATGGTAGCGCAGCCAATTGGCACATTGGCATATTGACCAATTAACCAATTATCAATCATGACACCACAGGATTTCTTTAAAAACGATCTTTTTGCCGAAAGGGCAGGCATCGTACTCATGGAAGTACGCAAAGGATATAGTAAAGCCCGACTGGAAATAAAAAAGGAACACCTCAATGCAGGAAACCGCACACAAGGGGGAGCTATCTTCACTTTGGCCGACCTTGCCTTGGCAGCCGCCGCCAATTCGCATGGACAACTTGCTTTTTCCTTATCGTCCAATATTACGTTTCTCCGTGCCAGTGGTGCCGGCGATACACTGTATGCCGAAGCCCGGGAACGGTATATCGGCCGGAGCACCGGATATTATCAGATAGATATCACTAACCAAAAGAATGAATTAATCGCCACATTCGAATCGAGCGTATTCCGCAAAGACCAACAAGTACCTTTTACTTTGTGACAATCGAAGTAAGCGGATAGCGATTCCCGGTAACACTTCTGAGAAAAGCTTTGGCCGACCCGATATTCAAAAACATATCCAGACGAACCGGGAGGTGGTTTTTATCATCTGTAATATAGAATGTAATCACCTCCTTTTCTTTACCTTTGTCGGTATATTCCACAAATGAGAAAACAAGGCACCGATAAGTCGTATCATTCTCTGCCTTGATATTTTTCATCCCGCGATAAATCAAGGTCTGTTCTTCTACCCTGCGACCGGTAGCCATAGGAAAGTTTATTTTCTGCCCGATCGTATAGTCGTTCGGATCGTAAGAGCGGGCTTGTGCCAAAATACTGAGCATATCAAAAACACAGCGACTGTCACTATATTCGGTCTCTATAATCTCACCATCCCGGTAAGTACGCTTTTGATTGACAAAGCACAGTCCGTCTTTATAGGAAAACCACGCCTCGTCTACCGTGTAACGTTTTCCCTCTTCAGCTCCTTTGCGGAAATAACGGGGTTCGAGCCTCTCACCGACAATACAGGTCAAAGTGTCCCGCATTTTAAAGAAAAAATCAATTTTCTTACTGCTCACCGACAAGAGATTAAAACGGTAGGCCGGTTTGGAGTGATAAGTCGTCGCATTCGTGGTAAGGCTTGCCAAGCCTGCCTTTATCCATACAAATTTCCAGTTAAAATATAAATCGTACATTACATGTTCACCGGACTTGAAAGCTTCGTTCGTAGCTTCACACTGAGCCTTGACCGGTGTCGAGAAGCAAACACCAACAATCAATATCAACCATAACAGGTTTATACGACTCTTAACGCCGGCGACCGCTTTGATTATTATTCTGGCCTCTTTTCTTCTTGTCTTCATCTGGTTTTTGTTTTTTAAGTTCGTCCGGTTTTTGTTTATCCAATGGCGTTGCTTTCACATCCCAAGCCTGTTCGACCTCCCAATTGGCTCTCGGTTCCAATATCTGAGGATAATAGTATACCATTTCCGGCTGTCGCTTCGTTTCGTATTCACCGGTATCCCAGACTCCATTTCCATTCGTATCATTTACCAAACGAGCGCAGTACTTACCCGGATTCAAGAAATAGAAATCTGCTTTCCCGTCAACGACAGGTACTTTACGCACTACCTTATCCTGACCATCAAGCAGTTCCACAAAAGCAATGGAATCACATCCTGTAACATTAAAATAAATCGCCCCGTATTCCTCCAGAGAACGTACTTTTATGTTCTGCTTTATCTTATCGGTAAACAACCCGTAAATACCATGAAAAGCAGTCGAATCTACCGAGAACTCGTATTCCGTCGCCGGCTCCCAATCATAATACAAATTATACTTACGTAAGTTCAACGAATCCTGTGTAAAATCAAAAGACACATCTTCCCACAACGTATCCACTTTCTGTTTCAGGTGGATAGCCGCAGTATCAAACCAAGCTATCGGCTCCTCAAAAGTCAATGAGATATAATCGTACACATCCATAGAAGAAGAGGCGCGCGATGATACAGGCAGGAATTTGGTCGGTTCCGGCTCATCCTCCTCGTCTTTCTTTCTCTTCTTTTTCTTGGGCTCATCCGTATTCTTTTTCACATTCTTGGCTACAAGCTTCAATGTATCCGTCCGCGGAACCAACTGATTCAATGTATCCGTATACAAATAGCTAAGACTGAATGACAACGTATCTTGCTTATAAATCAAGGAGTCTTTTACCCAATAATGAATAGTATCATTCTTCAGGCTCTTCTCAATAACAAAAGCATCCTCCTCTTCAAAATTCAGCCCTTTCAACACCGGCAAAGTATCAGCTTTGGCTGCAAAATAAAGCGTAAATTTCTCCGGAGTCAGACGTTCGCTTTTAATAAGATATTGCGAAAACAGAGTTTCCGTGAAAGAACGCAATACAATATTATCCGGCAGATAATAAGTATATTTTCTTTCAACAATCGTATCAATAGTCAAAGAATCCACCCAAGTCGTATCCTGTCGCATACGTTCCTCCCAACGGGGAATAACCAAAGAGTCATTAAAAGCCAGCGCTTCGCTCTTCTGGCTGAAAGAAAAATTCTGGTCGGCATCCATCAGACCAAAGATACGATATTCTCCCGGAGCAATCCCCCGGATTACAAAATGCCCGCGGCTGTCCGTACGGGCTACCCGGTCAAACGGCAATTTAGTAAATGCCGTATCGGATAAATTGGAATGTAAGCCCACCAGCATTCCCTTTACCGGCTCCAGATTGGAAGCTTCGAGTAACGTACCGGATACCTCCAACGTATCGATCACATCTCCGGTAGAAAAAGTAAACGCAAAATTACCCAACGGATTTCCTTCATTGTTATCAACGATGGCATCCGAAAAATCAATCGTATAAGTGGTATTGGGTTTCAGTGAATCGAGCAGGTTTATGTTTATCTTCTTTCCCGAAGGTTTAATTTCAGGCTGCTGTGCCTGAGGTGGAGAAATCACAACCTTTTCATTCGCTTTTTCCAATTTTATATATTCATCAAATTCAAGTGAAATTTTCTTCCGGGTGCTGTTAAGTGCCCCGGCAACAGGTGAACTCTTCATAAAACGGGGAGGTGTCTCATCCCTCGGGCCACCGTCCGGACGGCCT
>ERZ860388.1521-NODE-1521-length-14735-cov-3.500817_pt1 | contig 14735 bp, 12 predicted proteins | sample MGYA00509978_ERZ860388 | MGnify/ENA primary metagenome ERZ860388 (study PRJEB30046, sample SAMN00715225) | human gut metagenome | study: EMG produced TPA metagenomics assembly of the A metagenome-wide association study of gut microbiota in type 2...
GAGTTATCGGTATTGGTAGTCCTGATTTGAAATGGGAAAAGAATAAAGCTTTTAATCTTGGGTTGGATTTAACCTTTTGGGATCGTTTAAGCCTTACTTTGGATTATTATACGCGTAAAACAAATGATTTGTTAATGAATAAACGGATTTCGTATGTTCCGGGCTATTATGATCCAATAAGTTTCGCCCCTACTACTTTGCAGAATGTAGGTTCATTAGAGAATAAAGGTGTTGAAATTAGTCTGTCATCAACAAATATGCAGACTCAGGACTTGATCTGGACAACTACTTTTAACATTGGACATAATAAGAATAAGCTGGTCAAACTGGATGGTATTCAGACAGATGAGATTGATGGCGCATTAATACATCGAGTAGGTGAACCATATTATTCTTACTACATGTTTGAATATGCAGGAGTTGATCCGAAAACCGGTAATGAGATGTATTATAAAAACGATGGAACCAATGAGACTACAACATTGACTTCTGAAGCGCAGAAAGTAATAGTCGGGCATCATGATCCGAAAGTAGAGGGAGGATTGACCAATTTCGTAAAATGGAAATTTATTGACCTTAATCTGACTCTGACTTATTCATTAGGAGGGAAGGCAGTAGATTATGCAACTTGGCTACACGATAATGGCGGTACTTATACGTCTTATGGCGCAGTTCCTTCATACTATAAATTGGAAGATATGTGGAAACAGGAAGGTGACAATGCTAAATTACCGAAATTTAAATACGGTAATTCACGTGTACTGTCGTCACGTTGGTTGATGCCCACTGACTATCTCCGTCTGAAAAACCTGTCATTGGGTTTCTCTGCCCCCAAAGGCTTATTGTCTAAGATGGGAATCTCCAAAGCAAGGGTTTACTTCTCTGCTAACAATCTGCTGACTTGGAAATCAAAAAATTTGCTGGTTGATCCCGAAATGCCGGTAGATGGTTTATGTACTTTCGAAATGCCTGCATTAAGGACATATACATTTGGTCTCGAAATTGGTTTTTAATAATCTAAAAAGAAAATAAGTATGAAGAGTACAATATATAAAGCATTGATAGGTGCTACTTTAATCACCGGCCTATCTTCGTGTGTAAACAATTGGTTGAATGTAGAACCAGGCGATCAAGTCGAAGCAGATGGGGCTGTCACTACAAGTGCTGACCTTTCTTCTGTGCGCGCCGGTATGTATCAGATAATTAAAGGAACATCCGACTTTAAGGACTATTATGCTGCCCGTATGTTTTATTACGGCGATGTTCGTGCTGACGATATGCAGGCAAGAACTCAAGGTATGCGTTCATCATCGTGCTATGAGATGCTCTACACTGTAGATGACGCTCCTAACATGTGGAATATACCTTATAATGTAATCCGTCGTGCCAACCGTTTGATCGAAGCGATCAATGAAAAAAAGGTAACTGATGCAACGGAAGCACAAATTGGTAAAATATATTCAGAAGCATTGGTTGTCAGGGCATTGGTTCATTTTGACTTGGTAAGAATCTATGGTATGCCTTATACGGCCGACAACGGAGCTTCTTTGGGGGTACCGGTTATCGTGAAACCTTTGGAAAGAAATGATTTGCCCTCCAGAAATACAGTGGCAGAAGTTTATACACAAGTTATCACAGACTTGACTAATGCTATTAACTCAGGTTATCTTGCTAAAGATCAGACTCCGGGATATATTAATGAATGGGCAGCAAAAGCCTTGCTTACCAGGGTTTATCTGACTAAAGGTGATAATGAGAATGCACTCAAAGTTGCTGAAGATATTATAACCAATTCTCCATATAAGCTTTGGACTAACGAGGAATATGTAAATGCATGGTATAAAAGCAATGGAGCGCATACAAACGAAATGATTTTTGAAGTTGTAAATGCAAGTAATGATGACTGGACTGACCGTAATGGTATTGCTTATTTGCTGAATGAAAACGGATATGCGGATGCAATAGTGACAAAGAGCTTTATGAATATGTTGAGTCAGGATCCTAAAGATGTTCGTATAGGTATGGTACTGCCTGCTCAATATGATAAGGATCTTCAAGAAGAATATGGCGATGCGAAAATCTTCATTAATAAATTTCCGGCGGATAAAGACGATGTAGGTGAAATGCGTTTAAATAATCTGCCATTACTTCGTCTTTCGGAAGTTTATCTGAGTGCTGCAGAAGCGGCAGCTAAACTTGGAGGGCATCAGGATAAAGCAGCCAAATATCTGAATGAAATTGTTCAGAGAGCAAATCCGGAGGCCAAAGCCATTTCGGAAGCAGATGCTACAGTAGAAAGAATTATTCTTGAAAGGAGAAAAGAAATGATTGGTGAAGGGCAACGTTACTTTGATGCATTGCGCAATAATGAAACAATCGTTCGCTATAAAGATGAAGGTGATAAGGGATATCATTATTCATTGATTAAAGAATCGCAAAGCTTTGACCGTACCTACTTCAGAGCTATACTTCCGATACCTGTTGATGAAACCAATGTGAATCCTAATTTGAGAGCTCAACAAAATCCCGGATAAACGCAGCCGCTTCCTGAAACGCATGATCGAGCTCCCGCTCGTCGGAACGCTGCTGTACCACACGCTCACCGGCCGATCCAACATCGAGCTTTTATTCACCGAGAGCTACTACCACAACCCGTTCCACCGCTCGCCGGAGGACGTAGACGCATTCTATGAGTCAGCCCACCTCCAGAGCAGTGCCGGAAAGTACCTTTTTGCAAGCCTTGCGGGCAATTACGTGAACCTCAACATCGGCCACGCCTTAAAGCACATTGACAACAGCATCTTCCTCATCGGCGGCGAGGAAGAGCCGGGCATCGCAGAAACCTTTGCGCTGTACACAGCGCTCAACACCTCCATCGAAACCCAGATCCTGCCGAAAACAAAGCACATGCCGCAGATGGAGGCCCCGCAGGCCCTCTTAGACCAGATCCAGATCTTCTTCGCCCCGGTACAATAACACCCCTTCTGCTCCCGCCGCGAACAAAAAAAACGAGACAAAAAAACGGAGGATTTACTGATTTTTCCATGTCAGTAAATCCTCCGTTTTTTGAACAATCAGCTTTCACTGAATCCTTATTCCGCCGAATCCGAAGAACTGTCATCCTCCGTCTTTGCCGCAAGCAGTTTCCCGTAATTTTCCACCATGGTCTTCACGTTATTTTTATTCACAAGAGACGGCACTCCGTCCTCATCTACCGTGTAATAGAAGCTTGAATCATACGGGCTGTAAGCAAATGTCAGGTCGCCGTCTGTCATATGGAAGACTGCGGTAAACTCGGCATCCTTGGCCTGTACGAGGCTCTCATCCTTCGTCTGCGCCTTCAGGCCAATGAGTGAAGAATAGAATGTGGTAAACGTTGATTTATCAATCGTTTTATCGCCGCAGGTATAGCTGATTTCCTGTGTTGTGGAATCGCTGTCGTCATCCTTTTTCTCTTCTACATGGCGTACATACGTCTTCGTCTCGCCGTTATACGTAATATCAAGGCTCTTCAGATCCGATACATTTTCCATGCCGATATACATATTCCAGAAATCAGATGCCTTCTTTCCGGTGAAGGTTTCAACGTTCGAAGCCGTCGTCAGATGAACTTCATTCGAGCCGTCCAGCTTCACGTAATAAGAACCGCCGTCCTCATTTGCATTGCCGACATACAATACCAGATCTTTCTCCACCGCAACGGTTGTCGTTTCGGAAGAGGAGCTCGTTGCAGTGCTGTCGCTTGATGCAGAATCTGTTGTGGAATCCGAAGAAGTATCTGCCGTTGTTGTATCGTCAACCTCCTGCTCTTCCGTGTAATGCACGCGAATCGTCGTCTTTGGCTGATCCAGTCCGTACTGGGAAAGATCCGATGCGTTGTACGTAACAAGATCTCCAAAGCCAAGAGATGCCACCGCATTTGTCATGGTGCTGATCGAATCCGCATCACCGCCATGTGCCGCTCCATCTGCGTCCACAACCTGCCATTCATCCGTCTGGAGTGCCGAATCAGCAGCGCTTACTTCTTTTGTCAGCGTATATCCGTTCTCACCCTCCACCTGCAGCTTTGTAATGTTTTCCGCCGTCACAGATGGCATGGATTCCGTTGTCGCCCACTCCATCATATCGGACGGGAACATCGTTCCAAGCGATGTGCTTACCAGATAAACCTTACTCGTATCATCGTTCAGATAAATATAGTATCTGCTCGAGCTGTTCTTATCTCCGACATGAATCGTCGTTTTCTCGTCTCCCGCAGTCACTACAACCTCCTGAGACGGCGTCTCGAGTCCAAAATCGGCCATAGAATCGATTTCATCGCCTTCAATGACTCTTTCTGCTGTCATGCTGCTAAGAGAGCTTAAAACGCTCGTTATCTTGCCCTCATCCAATGGGAATCCATCCTCCTGGTCGTATGTCCAGATATCGGTATCATCGTCTCCTGCTGTTTTCGTAAAGGACACCGTCTCTCCGTTGATCTGGAACGAAAGCGCCGTTACATCATCTTTTGAAAAATCAACCACTTTTTCGGCGTCTGCACCAGAATCCGAACTGCTGCTGTCCGCATCGGCGGTGCTGTTTTTCTTCGTCAGCACCACCAGTACGGCAAGAAGCAGTACCAAAAGGATCAGGCAGGCCGCCATCTTTCCTTTTTTCTTCATCACTGTTTTCTCCTCTTCATCCAGATCATCACGCCAATCACAACAAGTACCAGCGGAATTCCCGCAATGGTAATAATAGACCAGGTGTTAACCGCTCCCTGTGTAAATACCAGGTTTGTATAGCTTGTGCTCTTGCTTGGAATAACAACGGTCTGCTCCACATCACACATGGAGGTCAGTGCAGTCGCTGCCAGCTTCGAGTTCGCACCGCTGATTGCCTGGTCAATCTGGCTGCTCAGCATCGATGCACTCGAGAAATAAATGATCTGTGTCTCTTTATCATCTACAGTCTCTGTGATGGAAACACCAAGGTCAAATGCGCCCGTCTCACTGTCCGCACTCTTCGACCAGGTGCTGTTCTCCGGGTCATTTTCAATATAAGCGTCCTCGGTGGTCGTCAGAAGGCTCTTGATCGTAATGGTATCACGATAAGAATCGAGCTTCTGAATTGCCTGTGCAACCGGCATCAGAATGTAATTACTCTTTACTTCGGTTGTAATGTCATCACTCTGAATGTTCGGCAGCAGATAATACGGCATCTGCGGATAATAATGCTGGGAATCGGTCTCCACAACAATTCCGCTGGAGCGTTTCACGCCGTAGTTCTCCAGTATGGAATCCAGATTCGGCATATCCGTTCCGGTATAGCTGGTGAACATCAGAAGTTTTCCGCCGTTTTCCAGGTAGGTAATGACTTTATTTGCCTCATCCTCTGAAAAATCGGTGGTCGGGGACATGATTACAAGCTCCTCGGCATCCTCCGGGATATCGTCTGTCATCAGGGCAAGATCACTAATTTCCACATTGTTTTTGTTAATGGCATCGCTGAAGTTCGTAGAGAGATCACTCTCGGAAGCCTCGCCGTGGCCGGTTACCCAGTAAACCTTCGGGTTGTTTTCACTCGTCACATACGTGATGGCACTGGTAATCTGACCCTCGCCGTCAAAGCCGGTCGTCTGTGTCTGATAGGTCTGATAGTTCGTGGAAGTCTCCCACATATCACTGTTGCTGACCACCTTGCTCTTGTCACCGCATACGGCAATCACACTATTTGCAGCTACCGTCTGATCGGTATACTGACTCGTAAATTTCGGATACAGATCCGGGTCTTTTGTCTCTACTTTGATATGGTCAGAAAGCTCATCGTAGTGCTCCAGCAGCTTCTCGATCGTATCGTTTTCGCTGCCTTTCTGTACGATATAGTACAGGGTGACGTCTTGATCGAGGTCCTTTAATGCCGTTTTCGTCTCATCTGTAATGGAGTACATTTTCTGGGTACTCAGGTCAATCTGCGTTTTACTGGTCGGAATCTGTGCCACAATCAGGTTAATAACTACAATCACGGCCAGAACAATCACCGTCATAATCGAAGAATAAGAGCCCTGTTTCAGGTGCTTTTTCTGCTCCTCGCCGGTAAACACTTCCTTCAGATGTTCTTTGGAGAACGTCTTTTTCAGCTTTTCTTTAATATTAAAATTCATTTTATGCTGTTTCTTTTCTTTCTTTTCGCTGCTCATCGTCTCCACCTCCTAATTCCAGCGTTTCTTCTGCAGGGACTGCATTGCAAGGAAAGTGCAGATTGCAATGACGGACAGGTAATAAACAACACCGCCAATGTCCAGAATACCGTTCACAAAGTTATCCATATGGCCTGCCATGTTGAATACACCGAGCAGATCCTGGATTTTGCCCTCGAGAATGGTGGATTTTATGAAGTAAACTGCTGTCAGCGCGCCCTCGCCAATCACGGCAATCACACCTGTAATGATCGGGTTTTTAATCATACTGCCGATCCAGAGGCATACCAGTGCAATGATGATAAAGAAAGCAAAGAAAGAGCTTCCGGCTCCTTCCGGGAAGAAGTTTGCAATACCGCTCTCCACGTAGCACAGGAACAGGATCACAAAGCCGACAACGGCTGCGATGACCTGACTCTCGGTGATGGAGGAAACAAACACGCCGACCGAAATATAGGCTGCTCCCAGCAGGAAATAGCCAAGAATCGAGGTGTAGGATACGGCGTAGGAAACGGTTCCGTGGGTTCCAAGAAGCAGCGGATACAGGCACATGATCAGCACCGGAATTACGTAAATGGTAAGAAGCGCCAGATATTTTCCAAGGATAATATCGGAAATTTTTACCGGTGCGGTAAGGAGCAGCTGATCCGTCTTATTTTTCTGCTCCTCTGACAGGACACGCATTGTCAGAACCGGTACTGCGATCAGCAGAATAAATGCGGAATTCTGCAGCGCGTATCCGATCTCCGGGTAACCCTGCTGCAGGTTGATGGCTGTGAAATACAGGCCGAACAGCGCCAGAGTAAACGCCATAAACAGATATCCGACCATGCTTGTCAGATAGCTTTTTAACTCTTTTTTATAAATCGCCGTCATTGTGCGTCTCCCTCCTCCTGTTTTGTTTCAGCGGCTGATTCCGCTGTATCTGTGCTTTCTTCTTCAGACACTTCCCCGACAGCCGTTTTGTCTGCTTCTGGTTCACATTCTTTTTCACATTCTTTTTGTTTCAGCTGTTCTTTCTCTGCTTTTTTCAGCTTTCTTGCAGCCTTTCCGGAATCATCGGTCAGCTCCAGGAAGACGTCTTCCAGAGACATCGAAGAGGAAGTCAGCTCGAGGATCGGGCAGTTGGCCTTTGCCAGTGCATAGAACAGCTCCTCGCGGATATCCTTATCCTTTTCCGTGGTAATTTTTACCTTAATCTGCTCCTCATTCGGCGTATTTTCATATTGGATTTCTTTTGCATCGAGCGCATTAAGCGCCGGAACCAGCTGCTTTCTCGTTCCGTGAACGGTACATGTAACCGTGTTTGATCCAAGCATCAGTTTACTTAAGTTTTCCGGAGTGTCGCTCGCAACAAGCTGTCCCTTTGCGATAATCATGACGTAATCGCAGACGGCGCTGACCTCGGAAAGGATATGGGAACTTAAGATAACGGTATGTTTTTTGCCCAGTGATTTAATCAGATCGCGGATCTCAATGATCTGCTTCGGGTCCAGACCTACGGTCGGCTCGTCGAGAATGATGATCGGCGGATAACCGAGCACCGCCTGTGCCAGTCCGACTCTCTGACGGTATCCTTTCGACAGGTTCTTGATCAGACGGTTCTGCATATCGGTGATCTTCACCAGATTCATGACCTCAAGAATCTGTTTCTTTCTCTGATCCTTTGGAATTTTCTTTAATTCCGCCACGAATTTCAGATATTCCAGAACGGTCATGTCCGTGTAGACCGGCGGCAGCTCCGGCAGATAGCCGATGCATTTTTTTGCCTCCTCCGGCTCCTCCAGGATGTTGTGCCCGTTGATCAGCACTTCGCCCTCCGTAGATGCCAGATAGCCGGTGATGATGTTCATGGTCGTTGATTTTCCGGCGCCGTTTGGGCCAAGGAAACCATAGATCTGGCCTTCTTCTACGGTAAAACTCAGGTTTTTGACAGCTACGTGGTCGCCATAGCGTTTCACCAGGTTTTTAACCTCTATCAATGTTCCTTCCTCCTTGTTTCTTAAAGCAGTCCCAGCCCGCCCTTGGGGGTGAAAGAGCCGGAGATGCTCTCATTTTCTAAAGACACTTTATCTTATTCTGAAAATGTGATAATTTGCTGGAAAATTTGTGAAAAAACGGTGAAGCCATGGAGCAGTTTGTTTGTTTTTCGACAAAAAATCAATTTCTTTTACCATAAGAATCATGTATACTATAACGTATCCGCGGACGGACGCTTTTCCATTTTTGTTCCACCGCGAAACATTACGCCGGACTTTTTCCCGTCCGGGACTAGAGATTTTAGGAGACTCTATGAATAAAAAAGACTACTACTGGGCCAAGTATATGCTGATTTTCGGCTTTTTCTGCATCTGCTTCGGCACTTCCATTTTCCTGAAAACCGAACACGCCCCCGACGAAGCGATGCGGATGCTGATTCCGGAATACATCGTCTCACACCACGCATTGCCGAACGGCATGGAGGAAGCGGTGCGCCACCCGCTGTGGGGCTTTTCCTATGCGCTGTATCCGTATCTGACTGCACTCATCAGCGCGGTATTTATGGGCATTGCAGCGCTGTTCAACGGAAGTGCAGCGGTTCTCTTAACTGCCGCCCGCCTCACCAGCGTCCTTTCCGGCACCGGCACACTGATCGTTGTCTTTCTGATCGGAGAAGAGCTCTTTGAACGCCGCGAATCGGCACTGCTTGGCGGTATTTTCGTCGGATTTCTGCCGCAGTTCGTGTTCCTCTCCTGCTATGTAAACAACGATTCTTTTGCTGTTTTCACGGTCGCACTGATCATCTACTTCTGGATCCGCGGCATGAAAAGCGCATTCTGCAAGAAAGACTGCATCGGCCTTGGAGCAGGCTGCGGACTCTGCGCGCTGTCGTACTACAACGCCTACGCGTACCTGCTCTGCAGCATTCTTCTGTTCTTCGCGCTGATGATACATTTCAGGAAACCGGCAAAGGAGATCTTCGCCAAAGCGTTTCTGGTTTTTGCCATTGCCTTCCTGATCGGCGGCTGGTTCTTCATCCGCAATGCCGTCATCCACGACGGAGACCTGCTCGGCATGCGCACCACAAAGGAATCCGCATCGCTGTATGCCACTGAGGAGTACAAACCGGAAAACCGGCAGACACCGGCATCCGAAGGCTGGAGCTTTAAGCAGACGTATTTACAGACCCCGGAGGGACGCACCTCCAACTGGCTGTTCTCCACCGTCAGCAGCTTCATCGGTTCGTTCTCCTACATGACCGTCCATCTCCCGATGGTGCTTTATCTGCTGTACGGCGCGCTGATGGCGTTCGGATTCCTGCTGTTTCTGTTCCTTGCCATGATCCCGCACTGGCTCCGCAAAAAGCCGCAGCTTCTCCTCTTTGTGATGCTGCTCCTCGCCTGCCTGATCACGCTGTTCATGGACATGTACAACACGTATTTCAGCGACTACCAGTCGCAGGGCCGCTACCTGATGCCGGCGCTTGTCCCGCTGATGGTCTGGATCGATGACGGCTATTCTTCACTCACTGCAAAACTTCCCGCTGAGTGGAAACGCGCCTCCTGCCATCTGACACTCCTGCCGGGAGCAGTCTGGCTTGTACTGTTTCTCATCAGCTACATCGGCTTTCTGATTCCGGGCTGCTGTATGGCATCCTAAACGTTTTTAGAACGTCAAGAAGCGCTGCAAAGAACTTTTTTCTTCTGTTCTTTGCAGCGCTTCTTTTATTTTTTTGAATTTTTTCGAAAGTTCTTTTAGAAAAAATGTGCGGCAAATTCATCGATACTGAAAGTCCGTGTGATCTTTCGTGTGATCCTTGTACCGAAAAGTGTGTACCTATAACGGAATATTTTGTTCCGCTTGAAATCTTAAAAACACAAAAAAGGCTTGAAAACAAAGGAAAAACCAATGTTTTCAAGCCTTTCTCTATCATGGAGACAACGGGATTCGAACCCGCGACCTTTGCGTTGCGAACGCAACGCTCTCCCAGCTGAGCTATGTCCCCGTCCAAACTGTTATCATTATAGCACAACTGGAATGAATTGCAAGTAGAGAATAAAAAAACAGAAACCCTTGTAAATCAAAGGCTTCCGTTCTTTTCTAGCAGAGCTGCTGACGGGAATCGGACCCGTGACCTCCGCACTACCAATGCGACGCACTACCGACTGTGCTACAGCAGCATCTTTTTGTTTTTGGCTCATCTCTAAGCCTCGATTAGTTTATCATGATACAATCGTTTTGTCAACGGTTTTTTTGAATTTTTTTTATTTTTTTAAATTTCCCGTTTTTTTCATCGGATGCCTCCGTTTTCATTCGCAGACATCCGATTCTCATTTCCTATCTTTTCATATTTCTATATGATTCCAACGGGGAGGGGAGCAGCGGAATCAGTTGACCGATAACCTTCACTTACCCTACATCATTCTCTGACGCACAATCTCATATGCCAGCACGCCAGCTGCCACCGATGCGTTCAGGGAGTCGATATCTCCCTTCATCGGGATCGATGCGATGAAATCACATTTTTCCCGCACCAGACGGCTGACACCTTCGCCCTCATTGCCAATCACCAGACCGATCGGTCCTTTTAAGTCGAGGCGGTACATGCTCTCTCCTCCCATATCGGCACAGACAAACCAGAGTCCTCTCTCTTTCAGCTCCTCGATCGTGGCTGAAATATTGGTTACCTTCGCTACCGGCGTATAATTCAGCGCTCCCGCCGAGGTCTTCGCAACCGTCGATGTCAGTCCCACTGCGCGGCGTTTCGGGATAATCACGCCATGTGCGCCTGCCAGATTGGCAGTACGGATGATCGCACCCAGATTGTGCGGATCCTCAATGCCATCCAGAATAAAGAGAAACGGCGGCTCGCCTTTCTCTTCTGCCAGCTTTAGCATATCTTCCACCTCTGCATAGCGGTATGCCGCTGCCTGTGCAATCACGCCCTGATGCTTGCCGGTCTCAGAAAGCTGGTCGAGTCTCTCCTTCGCCACATAGTGGATGATCGTATTCTGCTTTTTTGCCTCTCTCGTGATCGTCTTGACCGGTCCATCCTGGCAGCCATCCAGCACAAACAGCTTATCCACCGTCTTGCCCGAACGGAATGCCTCTAAAACGGCGTTTCTGCCTTCGATCATCGTCTCTTCAAATCTATTTTCCTGCTTATTTTCCTGTTCCATCTATTTTCCTCATCATGATTTATAACGATATTAATTCTCCCATCTGTTCCAGCCCTTTTCCCAGAAGTTCTGCCATCCTGTCAAACTGCTCGGTCAGATAGAGATAGCCCATCAGCGCCTCAAATCCGGTCGCCATCCGGTAATCCTTCATCGTCGCGTGCTTCGGCATCGTAAAAGATTTCGCATTGCGTCCGCGTCGGTATGCCGCCTTCTCCGCATCCGTCAGCTCTTCCTCCAGAAGCAGATAAAAATGTGCCTGTGCGTCCGCCTTGACCAGGTTCGCCGTCTTCTTGTGCATCTTGTTGACCTGCATATTGCCGCGGTTCATGACAAGGGTGCGGATCGCCAGCTCATAGACCGCATCGCCGATATACGCCAGCGCCAGCGGGGAATACTCCCCCGCCTCAACATGTTTTAAATGCAGCGCTTCCTTAAACGCATTTAAGCCCGTTTCCATTTGACGCCCTCTCTCGTATCTTCCAGAATAATTCCCATATCGAGAAGCTGTCCACGGATCTCATCTGCCAGTGCGAAATTCTTGTCTTTTCTCGCCTGCTGGCGTTTTGCGATCAAGTCTTCTACTTCGCTGTCCAGAATCTCTTCCTTCTTCTCCGTGATAATACCGAGCACATCGCAGAGTTTGTCCATCGTCTCTTTGACATAGGAAACGTATGCCTTCGTCGATGCTTCCGAAATCGTGGAGTTGCTCAGGCGTACAATCTCAAAAATAGCTGAAATCGCATCTGCGGTGTTGAAATCATCGTCCATCGCCGTCTCGAACTTCTGAACCAACTCCTCGACTGCTGCCTGATTCTGCCTCTCCTCTGCCGTCATCTCGCCCTCTTTCGCTGCTTTCAGGCAGTCTGCCTGATGCTCTGCCGCAGTGCGGATGCGCTCTAAGCTGTTTTTCGAAGCTTCCATCAAATCCGCGCTGAAATTGAGTGGGCTGCGGTACTGGGCGCTCAGCATGAAGAGACGCAGAACCTGCAAATCGTATTTCTCACTGATCTCACGCACGGTAAAGAAGTTTCCAAGAGATTTGGACATCTTGCGGTTATCAATATTTAAGAATGCGTTGTGCATCCAGTAGTTGGCAAAGGTCTTGCCGTTCGCGCACTCGCTCTGCGCGATCTCATTTTCATGGTGCGGGAAGATCAGATCCTCTCCGCCCGCATGGATATCGATGGACTCGCCAAGGTATTTCTTGGACATCTCGGAGCACTCGATATGCCAGCCTGGACGGCCCTGGCACCACGGAGACTCCCAGAACGGCTCTCCTTCTTTTTTCGGTTTCCAGAGAACGAAATCGGTCGGATCTTCCTTGCCTTCCTCGCCGGTTACCTTGATCTCACGGAAGCCGGACTGCAGATCGTCCAGATTTTTATGGGACAGTTTTCCGTACTCTTTAAAGGATTTGGTGCGGAAATAAACCGTGCCGTCAGCTGCCACATACGCATGTCCTTTTTCGATCAGCGTATTGATCATCTCGATCATACCGCCGATCTCCTGAGTCGCCTGCGGATTCTTCGTCGCCGGTTTGACGTTCATCATCTCCATATCTTTTTTGCACTCTGCGATATAACGCTTGGAGATCGTCTCCGCATCCACGCCCTCCTCGATGGCTTTCCTGATGATCTTGTCATCCACATCAGTAAAGTTAGATACATAGTTTACTTCGTATCCTTTGTACTCAAAATATCGGCGAACCGTATCAAATACGATCATCGGTCTTGCATTTCCAATATGAATAAAATTGTAAACGGTCGGTCCGCACACATACATCTTAACCTTGCCCGGTTCGATCGGCACAAACTCCTCTTTTCTGCGGGACAATGTGTTGAAAATTTTCATAACCTCATTACTCCTCTTCTATTTTAAATCTGCTTCCGGTGCTGCCTGACAGCCGCCACAGCCGCCGCATCCACCGCAAGCCGCTGCCTGCGTCATCATTTCACTATCATAACAGTAATTCTCCACTTCCGTCAACAGGGTAATCGCCTGTGAGGAAATGCCCTCGCCGCTGCCTGTAAAACCAAGCCCTTCCTCGGTCGTCGCCTTGACACTCACACGGCTGACCGGAAGCCCCAGCGCATCTGCAATATTTTCTGCCATCTGTGGGCGGTATGCAGCCAGCTTCGGGCGCTGCGCAATGATCGTGGCATCGATATTTTCAATCACATAGCCGCGTTCCTGCAGAAGTTTCCCTACCTTTTTCAGAAGTTCGATGCTCGACGCACCCTCATATGCCGGATCCGTGTCCGGAAAATGCTGTCCGATGTCGCCCAGTGCCGCCGCCCCTAAGAGCGCATCCATCACCGCATGCACCAGCACATCCGCATCCGAATGTCCTAACAGCCCCTTCTCATACGGGATCGTCACGCCGCCTAAAATCAGTTCCCGATCCGGAACAAGTTTATGCACATCATATCCCTGTCCTATTCTCATCGTATTCCAGTTCCTTTCTTGGTCATTTTGTAACTGTCCGGACTGCCCGCAGTTACTTTATTTGATAAATTATTTTATACTTTTGAAAAATATACACTTATCCAACAATTTTTAATTTACGTTCAATACAGCGGACTTCCAGATTGCTCTGGTACTGACAGCTCTCGCCGTCCACGTGAACTGCCATCGGGCGTTCCGTGTAGATCTGGACCTCCCGGCAACTGAAGCACCGCAGCCCCCGGTTGTGGGAGCGCCGGAACAACGCCCGGAGCAGGGTTCCAAGCACCTGCCGCTTCGAGGCATGGCTGACAATGCAGACCTCCAGGTTGCCGTCGCTGCTGTCCGCCTTCGGCGCAAACCAGAATCCGCCGCCCTCGCAGGGTTGAATCTGTGCACTGATAAAATAAATATAATTAAATTCCACCCGGCGCGTTCCATCGAGCAAAATATACCCCCGGATCGGTTTCGCCTTCAAATACTGTATAAATCCCAGTATCCGGTACGACAATCGCCGCAGATGAATCCGGTTGCAGATATTTTTGATCGCCGAACGCTGCATATGCTGGCATACTTCCGCATCCAGCCCGATCCCCGCGCTGACAATAAAACGCCGATGTCGGAGCACATCATCGCCATATGCAATCACACCATAATCGATCTGCCGGATCCGCCGCGCCCTAAAAATCCGGCGCAGTCCGCGCATTGGTCTTCTCGAAAGCCGGAGCCCGCGCGCCAGATCACTGCCTGTTCCCACCGGAATATAGCCCAGCGTCACCATGTCGCAGGAAACGATTCCGTCCACGACCTCATTCATCGTCCCGTCACCGCCCACGACCACAATCACCCGTGCCTCCTTGCAGTGGGACGTCAGCTTCCTTGCATACTCTGTCGCCTGCCCCGCATATTCTGTCAAATATGCCTGATACTCAACCCCGTCCCGCACAAGCCGCTGC
>ERZ860388.1528-NODE-1528-length-14689-cov-7.342832_pt1 | contig 14689 bp, 13 predicted proteins | sample MGYA00509978_ERZ860388 | MGnify/ENA primary metagenome ERZ860388 (study PRJEB30046, sample SAMN00715225) | human gut metagenome | study: EMG produced TPA metagenomics assembly of the A metagenome-wide association study of gut microbiota in type 2...
TGTTTCAGAAAAGAAAAAGGTGCTCATGGTATTGAAGAGAGAGGTGTATATAGAATTCATCAGTTTGAGAAGCAGGAAATGATCGTTGTATGTAAGCCAGAAGACAGCAAAATGTGGTTTGATAAGTTATGGCAGAATACAGTTGATATGTTCCGTTCCCTTGATATACCAGTTAGAACACTTGAATGTTGTTCAGGTGATTTAGCTGATCTTAAGGTTAAGTCAATTGATGTAGAAGCTTGGTCACCAAGACAGAAGAAGTATTTCGAAGTTGGTTCATGCTCTAACTTAGGTGATGCTCAGGCAAGAAGATTAAAGATAAGAGTACAGGGTCCAGACAAGAACAAGTATTTTGCACACACATTGAATAACACTTGTGTTGCACCTCCAAGAATGTTAATCGCATTCCTTGAGAACAATCTTCAGGCTGATGGAAGCGTTAGAATTCCAAAGGCACTCCAGCCATATATGGGTGGAAAGACAGAACTTAGCAAGTAATTAAATATTAAGAAACAAAATATAATTTAACAAGAGATATAGTTTGACAAGACATTTGATTTAATAACGTATTTGGTTTCACAAGGTATTTAATTTAATAAGTTAATTAGTTAAACACATTTAACATAATTGTTATCCTGCGTTGATGATGAATTATATGTACTGGAAAGTATGATATAGGTGCATAAAATTTGTCGTCAATACAGGATATTTTTAATTGTTATATATTATTTGATATATAGATTAATTTGTGTTATCTTTATAATATTAGATGTTTATTATGATAGTTTAGATGCTGGAAATGGAGTATGTATGAAACAGGTTAAGGTAAAAAATCTTAAGGGAAATGAGATAACAGCCCTTCCTATAGTGACAGATAGTGGCACAGTACTTATACATGCAGATGTTGTATTGAATTCAGAATTGATTAACAGAATTAGGAGTTTGGGAATACAAAGTCTAAGCATTAAAGAATATCCTGATGAAATAATTGACCCTGGGGAATATGGTCATATAATTATTGGAACAGATGATAAGCTGGGTGAAGACGATGACATTTATTCTGATAATAGTAATGGCACAGGGATAGATAATGATAATAATTACAATAAAGAAATAGAAAATGTAAGCGAAGATGGCATCAGTAACACCGATAATAATGGTGGTGAAAGTGATTATTATCAAGATAAAAGCAATAATAAAAATGACAGCGATAATGTGAATAATGACAGCCATAATGCAGAGAACTTACACGATAATGAATTGAATAAATCGGACATAGATAGTAATGAATCCAATAGCAAAGCTAAATCGCATAGTGGTAATAGTTATTACAGACATATCTATAAAGTTGAAGAAACGACTAATAATTCGAGGAAAGTTGTTAAAAATGTCCTTGAGAAACACATTTACAAGCATAATCAGGATTTGAAAATATTAGGTTTAGAGGCTGAACGAATTATTGAATCTGTGCTTTCAGAGCCAGAGGTTATTAACAATATAACAGAGATAAGAAATTTATCAACAGATATGTATACACACTGTATCAACGTGTGTTCATTATCTACAATTATGGCGTTAAGACTTAAAATGAGTGATAAGCAGGTTAAAAATGTATCCATGGGAGCGATGCTTCACGACATAGGTTTAAGATACATTAAGACACCATATATGAACACCAATGAAACATATATGAATACTAAAGATGCAATAGAATATAAGAAGCATACTATATTTGGGTATAGTTCTGTTCAGGACGAGGATTGGATACCTGATATAGCTAAAGAAATAATACTTTTACATCACGAAAGAATAGACGGCAAGGGATATCCATTTTCTCATAAAGGAGATAAACTGAAAATGGAAGTTAAGCTTGTATCTTTATGCGATGATTTTGACAGTCTTATAAGTGGTGTGGGTAATCCTAAGCTCAAGATATATGAGGCCATTGAGTATATTAAAGCTAATCAGGGATTGAAATATGATGCAACAATAGCAGAGAAGCTTCTTGAAACAGTAGCAGTATATCCTGTTGGAATTAAGGTTATTACAAGTGAGGGTGAAACGGGCATTGTTGTAAGGCAGAATAAGAAGTTTACTGACAGACCGGTAATTAAAATGTTAAAACATTCAGATGGATCTTTATATGAAGATGAGGTGGAAAAAGATCTTATGGAGTATCTTACACTGTTTATTGTAGATACTGAGTAATACAGGAATGAAGGATTGTTATGAATTTATATATAAAGGCTATAGGATTTGAGCAGGTGGATTCGGACTTTGAAGAGCAGATGATACACGCAGGTATTCTGGACAGCTTGGAGAAGGGGCTTGTTATAAAGAATAATGAGCTTAACCGTGGTGCGGTCATAGTAAGAATAAGCGAGTCTACAGGTTTGTACATATACGGAAGATTTAAAGATAAAGAATTCATATATGAATATTATTTTCCATTTGTTATTGGAAGAACAAGATGTGATAATGATGAGATTACAATAGAAAGACATCTGGATAAGGAATCCTATGCAGTTGTATGTGATGAGTCAAAGACAGGTGTTACCCTTATATTTTATCTGCAAAATGTAATGGATTATCTGGATTACATTTGTGATGAAAAAGGTCTTAACCAGAAAGATTACGATATAGATTCGAGAAGCTATGTATATAAAATTCCAATAAAGAATAAAATGGTAAGCCTTACGGCATTGTCACTTGGCGGAATAATTATGCTTCCAACAAGAAATAATAAGTCAGATTCTGTCAGAATGAAGAAGGAGAAGGACGACAGACAAAGACTTATACAGGCGGCTAAGAAGGGTGACGAGTCGGCAATAGAGAGCCTGACAATAGAAGATATAGATACATACAATGAGCTTTCACACAGAATTGTAAAGGAAGATGTATTTTCAATAGTTGATTCTTCATTTATGCCTTGTGGTGTTGAGTGCGACCAGTATCAGGTAGTCGGCGAGATACTAGAGTTGTCTGAGGAGATTAATCATTACACCAAAGAGAAAATATATATAATGGTTATTGAATGTAACGACCTTAATATGACTGTTGCTATTAACCAGGCTCATCTGCTTGGCGAACCCGCTGTTGGCAGGAGATTTAAGGGGCAGATATGGCTGCAGGGAAGTGTTAAGTTTAATAATTAAAATATTTGCCTGAAATGGACAGATGTGATATAATTAAATAAGTGACGTTAAGCTCACATAATAAAAATGGTTACCGTAGCCTGAAGGCTGAAAAGCCCTGATACGGAGCTTGTTCTCTTAGTTAAATGGATATAACGAGCGCCTCCTAAGCGCTAGTTGTGGGTTCGATTCCCGCAGGGAACATTGGTTGGCGGCAAGATTGTTGGTCTTGCCGCTATTTTTAATTTAATCATTGATAAATGGAATTACAAAATTGAATTATTTCTATAAAAAAAGGCTTAATAAGTTCAAGTTTATCAGAAGGAGAAAATACAATGAAAAAATTATTGCTGATTACAGGAGATATTGCTACAGGAAAATCTACTTTTGCTAACATTCTTTCAAAAAGATATCATACGAATATGTTTTTTAAGGATTCTATTAAAGAAGTTTTGGGAGATACCATAGGTTTTTCCAATAGAGAGGAAAATAAAAAGCTGTCATTTGCTTCCATGGAATTAATGTTTTATATATTTTCTGAGTTTGCATCACTGGAAAAAGACTTAATTTTAGAATCAAATTTTCATAAATCGGAACTGGAAAGGTTACATAAAATAGCGGAAGATAATGGTTATGATGTACTTTCAATTGCTCTTTTTGGAGATGTGGAAGTACTGCATGAGAGATATTTGAATAGAATGGCAAATGAAAACAGGCATCCGGTTCATTTAAGTACAACGATAGATAAATTCGAAGATTTTAAAAAGTGTTCCGATTATATGAGAAGAATAGAAATACCCGGAGAAGTAATGCAGATTAATGCAACGAATTTTGAATATCAAAGCAATGAAGAAGTATTAGCTAAAATTGATGCATTTATGACAAAATAAAAATAAAATTATAATAAGTCAATTTCGAGACACCAGTGGTCGGGATGAAAAACGAAAACTCATTCCCATTGAGGAATAACAAACAGGAGCCATATCTTTTCCTATGGAAGTATGCAGCGGATTTAACAAAAAATATATGTGTAAATATAAGGTATATGAAACAGATGATTTTTTGAAATTATGATGTAACTGTTTTTGAGCAGGAATATCTGGAAATGATAAAACATTGGGAAATGGTTTATGGAAAGGGGAAGGAAAATGATAGAAAGCAGTTATAAAACACGCTGTGGCTGCATCCATTATTTTGTAAATATAATAGACAAGCAGAAAATTACGTTAGTGATTTTACCGGGACTTCATTGATAAATCAAATCAGGAAAAAATTGAAACATAAAAATAGATGTACAATCACTTGAACAGCTGGGTGTACATCTATTTTTGCATATGATATTAATTATTTTTTCAGGAAAAGCGTTCTATAATATTATTAATTTCCAACGCATTTTCTTTGTTATGATTTACGATAACGGACATTTCCTGTGTCGTTTCTTCTGTTTGTCTTGCCTTTTCTAAGATATCCTGACTGCTGATATGGTCGGAATCAGGAACATCTGAAATAGCATGGATCTGGTTTTGAATATTTTGTACTGTGTTGACAAAGGTTTCAGACTCTTCTGCAATTTCGGATATAATAACCTGAATTTCCTGAATGGATTGGTAGTAATCCTGGGTTTCCTGAACCAATTTTGTAAACTGTGTCTGGACGTCATTTTGCAGGAAGAAAATAATCTGATCGAAACAAGTTTTGACATGTGATATATTGTTTTTAGTTTCATTACAGATAGCCTGAATATCTGTGGCTGTTTTGGATGAATTAGATGCGAGGTTACCGATTTCGCCTGCAACTACAGCAAATCCTTTTCCAGCCTCTCCAACTCTTGCAGCTTCAATAGAAGCATTTAAGGACAGAAGGTTTGTCTGGCTTGTAATGTCTAAAATTTGAGATGCCATTTCATCAATTCGCATTAATGATTGTAATTCTTCCATTGCATTTTCGATAGCTTTTTGATTTTCTGCAATCTGGGTATTTGTATTTACCATAGAATTATTAGCTAAGGTCTGCATTTTTTCCACTTTTTGAAGTAATTCGCTGCTGTGGACATTACCCTGAAGGATACGTTCTTTGATATCAGAAACAACCGTTGTCATTTCGGAAATCTGCTGTCCTACATCGTTTACAGTAGCGTTAATATCTTCTGAATGTTCTGCAAATGTCTGCGTGGATTTTGAGTTGTCTGCCACACAACTAAGCAGTGTTTCTGAAGAACGTTGCATTGCGGTCGCAGAGCTGCTAAGTGATGTTGAACAGTCAGATAAAGTGGCAATGATGCCACTGAGTGCATCATATAAAGAATTCATTGCAGTTGCAATTTTTCCAATTTCACTTTTGGTATTGATCCAAGGCGTAAGACGTTTGCTCTTTTCAAGTTTTAAATTGCTAAGCTGGATAATTGCATCTTCGACATATAACAGAGGTCTGACACTGATTGCAATTGTGATAAATGCCAGTACACTGATGATTAAAACGAAGATGATACATATCAGACCTAAGATGCGCATATTTTTGTGGACGTTCTCATAAATGTTCTTTTCACTGTCATAAGAAACCATTGCCCAGCCATGTTCTGCGATAGACTGATAGCTTGCCACAAAAGAATCGGAACCTTTTTTGTAGTTAAGATCACCACTGGTTTCGCCGGATTTAATTTTATCAATAATGTTTAACAGCATATCATCCTGAATATCGGTGGCAATCAAACTGCTGTCATCTGCAAAGATGTACATATTAGTTTCGGTATTGACCATATAGTAGCGGAGGGTGTCATTTTCGCTTTTTAAATTATATAACTGTTTTTCAAGCTCTTTTACAAAAGGTCCACCGCCTACATATCCAAGGATTGTTTTTCCATCTGTATCAAATACAGGGCAGTACATGGATAAAATAAGTTCTCCTGAGGAAGGGGAGACAATAATACCGGCATCATACAGACCGTTTCTTTGTGTCATGGCATTCTGCAGGGCTTTTAAACTATCACCTTTACGGGTAGTCATTCCGATTACCTTTGAATTGGAATGAGCAACGATGTGCGTATTCCATTCACCGATATAAATACCTTCCCAGTTGTTAAGACCGCTATAATAGTCCGCTGTATAGCTCTGCACGATTGCCTGTTGCTCAGAATTATTGACATTCTTTAAAAAGTCGCGGACACAAGGTGTTTTACTGAAAGCAGTGAGGATGGATTCCTGACGTGCGACGTATTCGTTGAGCAGACTTGCTTGGGCATTCAGGGTATTTTTCATAACATTAAGCTCAGATTCCTGCATCATGCCAGTCATTGTCTTATTTGCAGTAAGGTAAAGCAGGCTCATGCAAATGATTACGATGATGGTAATGCCTAGTGTGATTTTAGTACCTAATTTCCAGTTCTTCATTCGTAAACTCCTTTCTTTTAGACATAAAGTATTATATTGAATTATAACATATACAGATGAGATTATGTATACAAAATAACAATCGGTACAGAGATTTCGCTTTTAACTTTTTTATCTATGCTTTTTTATAAATAATCCAGTTATCAGCATTCCATCTGCGGTTCATCATTTCACATAACACCCGGTAACCTGCCGTTTCCAGTGTCGTTTTTTTCGTTTCTTGTGAAAAAATTTGTAGTAATTTGTAAGAATTTGTCGAGAAGCGCCATGTATATAATGTAGGGAGGTTTTAACATGACCAAAGACGAAGAAATCAGAATAATAAATGAAAAACTGGATTTTTATGTAATGGAGGCAAGTGATGAGGAGTTTGATACCGAAGAGGTACGCAAACTTGTGAAGCAATTAGATGGATTGGGTGCCTGTCCTTGTTATACAACGGTGACTCGAACTCCTAAGCGCTAGTTGTGGGTTCGATTCCCGCAGGGAACATTAATTTCTTGCAACAATGATTGTGAAAATTCATTGTTGCATTTTTTATTTTATGGTGATTGTGAGCACCATAAAAATATATAAATGAGTAGTTGGAACACCGAAAAAATAAAAGGGGCACCGGGAACTAAATCCATTCTTTAAAAAATCATACAACAACTACATCAATAAGTATAAATTTCTATTGCATTTAAAATTGAATTGTGATAGCTTTATCAATGTTTAGATGGACAATAATTATGAGACTGGGTATATGAGGTTTTTACCCGGTTTTTTGTAATGTGATTCAGAAAAATTTATTAAACAAATAAAAACAAAAGAAAGGGAAATTATATGGCAAAGTTAAGAAATTGGATAGGTAATTTAAAAGTTGCAGCGAAATTGAAGGTATACCGGATGGCGGTATTAGTGATGACAGCGTTTTTTGTATTGGTGGCACTTGTATCAACAGTAGTGATTCGTTCGAATATACATAGTATTACGGAAGTGTGGTCTCCTTCACTTGAGTGTCTGCAGGAATTACAAACAATAACTGCTAAATATAGAATCAAACAGTATCAGCATCTTGTAGAAACAGATACAGCAGCTATGGCAGCCTGTGAAAAAGAAACTAATGATATGGAGAATCAGATAAAGGATATATCTTCTAAGTTAGAGAAAATAATTAATTCAAATAAGAAAGCACAGGCGAGCAAAGCTGATTATGAAAAGGCAAGCTCTGCATGGGAGGATTACAGGTCAGCCTCAGATAAAATATATAAGCTTAGTAGAGATAACAAACAGGCTGATGCTGCCAATCTTATGACTGGAAGCGTGTATGAAAGTAATAAGGAATTTGTAGAAAAGTTAAATTCAGTACGCGATGATTTTCAGGCAGAATTAGATACGGCAAAAGTAATTGCTAATATATGTACAATAATTATTTTTATTGTCATTATCATAACAGGATTAGCGATTGCAGTGATTGCAACAATTATAGGAAAGATAATATCAGACTCAATTACAGAACCAGTACGTCAGATTGATGAGGCAGTTGCCAGCCTTAGAAAGGGTGAGCTGTCTAACGTGGATATGCTTACATATGAATCTGATGATGAGTTTGGTGAAACAATTACAAAGCTTAAGGAAGCTATGAATATACTTTCAGATTATGTAAGCGAGATTTCACGGGAGGTTAAATTCATAGCACAGGGTGATTTAACAAGAAATGGTGATGATATTACACCGTTTCTGGGTGATTTTTCAGAATTAAAGGATTCGCTTCTGTATATTTTAAAGCGTTTTAACAGTACATTGTCAGAGATAAGCAGTATTGCAGAACAGGTTACACATAATGCGAAAGAAGTAGAAAGTGCATCGAAGTCGTTATCAGATGGTGCAACAGAGCAGGCAGGAGTTATCCAGGAACTGAATGCAACGATAGATACAGTTGTTGACCTTGCAATGGATACAGCAAGTGAAACAAAGAACGCATCTGAACGTGTAAAGGCTTCTGCAAACAAAGCAAACGAAGAAAAAGAAAAAATGAATGTTTTACTGACAGAGATGGAACATATTACAGAAATATCCAAGGAAATAGGTAATATTATTACCGATATTGAAGATATTGCTTCCCAGACTAATCTGTTAGCACTTAATGCTTCTATTGAAGCTGCAAGGGCAGGTGAAGCAGGAAAGGGATTTGCGGTAGTTGCAGACCAGATTGGAAAGCTTGCAGCAGATAGTGCTAATTCAGCGGTTAATACAAGAGAATTAATTGATAAGACTTTAGTTGAAATTCAAAAAGGAAATGAAATTACAATAACAACAGCAGAAGCTTTTAACCAGATTATTTCAGATATGAATTCTTTTGCAGAAATGGCACAGAACACAATGGAGAAAGCTAACACTCAGGCAGAGTCATTAGAACAGATTGGACAGGGAATAGAACAGCTTTCAGGTGTGGTACAGGGTACTGCAGCATCTTCAGAAGAGAATACAGCAATAAGTATTAACCTCGCAGAGGGTGCAGATAAGATGAATGAACGCGTGAACAGATTCAAGTTATTCTAAAAAGTATAGTTGGCTGTATGAAGGAATCTCTTTCTGACAATCAGAGAGTATATCACCCGGTAGAAAATTATGATCAACTAAAAGAGATGGAGAAGACGGTAAGGGCAGAAGAAAGGGTAAATACTAATGAAAGTATATATAGATTTTGATGATGTATTATGTGAAACAGCAAAGCATTTTACTAAAATTGCAAAAGAATTATTTGGGATTGATGTGCCTTACCGTGAAGTGCAGTTTTTTAATTTAAAAAAGACTTTTGATTTGAGTGATGTACAGTATGAAGAGATGATGATAGCAGGGCATCTGCCAGAAAATCTGTTAAATTATGAAGAAACCACAGGGGCAGCAGATACTATTAATAAATGGATTGATAAAGGCCACGAAATCTTTATTATTACGGGAAGACCTTTTGATTCGTATGAGTCATCAAGAAAATGGCTTGATGAACACAATCTTAAAAGAGTTCCATTATATTGTGTTGATAAATATGGTCGTGAAACCAGTAAACAGAACTATGCATACAATATGACTTTAGAGCAGCTTTATGATATGACATTTGATTTTGCAATAGAAGATTCGCCGTCAGCTTTTGAGCATGTTATGCATTTTAATAATTGTAAGGTGGCAGTATTTAACCGCCCTTGGAACATACACGAAGAACTTCCTGATGACAGATTTGTGAGGTGCGAAGGGTGGAAAGAGATTGACAGGTTATTTGATGGGTATTCTGAAATGACGATGTAATTTGTAATATTGTATAAGTTATAAATATTATTAAAAATAGTATATGCTTCAAAAGGCATATATAACAGATATCGCAGCATTTGATGTCAAAGCTTGAAGAATTAAAATGTTAGAAAGTTCACCCTGAATATATTAACGGTAAAAAATATCTGGCTATGTATCTATTATAGAAATGCAGGCTGCCGCTATAATGATAATAGCCAGATATTATTATGTTCTGGCAGGAGCGTAATTCGTAAGTGTTAAAATCAAGATAGTTGAAATCTTAAATAAGCTGTACTATAATTACGTTAAAATATTATCAATTTTATTTGAAAGGTGAACAACGTGAAACAGATATACAGAGTAGATAAGGGTGGTAATCTCGCACAGGCTCTAAGTCAGATTAATGCACCCAAATTATTATTATTGATGTCTAATAGTGAGCAGTTTGAGCAGCATGTAGAAGAGCTGGAAAGGTATTTTCCAGGTGTTCCAAGCATTGGCTGTATTGGAGGAAGCTACGGAGGACAGACGGTTGTAGCTGATAATGGCGTAGCAGTTATTGCTATGGAGGGAAATTTAAGTGTAGTGACTAATGTACTTGAGCAGGCTTCGACTATGCCTGTAAAGTATATTGGGAGACTTGAGGAAGATATAAATAAGGTTGCCGCATCACAGAATAATACAATATGCATTGACTTTTGTTCAGGTAATGATGCGTGTGTGCTTACTACAATCTACAGTGTTCTTGGAAAGAAGCATATATCACTTGTAGGTGGAACTGGTGATGGAGGAAAAGTATCAGTTAATGGAAAGATCTATGCTGATGCTGATGTATATGCACTTATTCGTAATAATGATGGTAAGATTAAGGTTTATAAGGAAAATATATATAAGCAGGTTCCAGCTTGCCGTTTTATTGCATCTAAGACTGACCGAAGTAAGTATCTTATAGGAGAGCTTAATGGAAGACCAGCCAGAAAAGTATATCAGGATATATTAAATATTGGTGATAAGGAGATGGCGACACAGACATTTAAGAATCCATTAGGTAAGATGAATGGTCAGGATATATGTATAATATCTATTAAAGAAGTTGTTGGAGATAAGCTTGAGTGTTATCGCCAGGTTAATGATTCTGATGTTCTTACATTACTCGAATTACAGGATATATCCCATGTTGTTGAAAATACTATTAATCAGATAAAGAAAGATTTTACACACATATCAGGTGTATTTTCTATTAATTGTGTATTCAGATATTTACTCTTCTCACAGGAGCATTATTTTGAAACATATCTTAAGTCTATGTCCGTATTAGGAGACCACGCTGGTCTTATAGGTTATGGCGAGCATTACAACCAGCAGTTTGTTAACCAGACAATGACTTGTGTAGTATTTGAATAAATGTTACTGTTTAAAGTCCATTTTGCAAATGAAGTAAATTTAATACTCATAAAATGACAGCAAATATCGTAAAGAGGAGGATATTATATGTTTGGCAGAAAATCGAAAACACAGAAAGAAAATGTTATATCGGCACAAGAAGAAACTTTAGATATGCACCCAGTCATACACGTTGCAGATAGTATTATTGAATATCAGAAACAGCTTGCAGAGAGGGAAGTAGAGTCACTTGATGAGATGGCAGATATACAGAAAGCCTTTGTGCTTGCAACTAAAGAGAATGAAAGATTAAAAGACCAGGTACAGGAATTATCATCTGTATTTGCTGATGTAGGTCAGATTGCAACAAGCTTTGATGGTGTAAAAAATGAAATTGTTGATTCTGTAGGAGAGGCACAGCAAAAGATAGATGAATTAAAGAATAGTTCAACAGAAGTAAGCAGGAGTTTTGATGAGATAAAGAGTGCATTTGCCGGTGTTCAGATGTCTGTACAGCAGATTAAAGATTGTATGCAGCAGATTATAGCAATTGCGAATCAGACTAATATGCTTGCACTCAATGCTTCCATTGAGGCGGCAAGAGCAGGAGAGCAGGGAAGGGGCTTTGCGGTTGTTGCCAACGAGGTCAAGAACCTTGCAGAGGAGATAAAGACACTTGTAAGCACAGTTGAGGGAAGTATCTCTGAGGTAGAAAGGGGTACAACACAGCTTAATAATAATATTGAGGAATCACAGTCAGTATTTGGAAAGAATGTTGAAGATGCAGATGCAGCATATGGAGTATTTGAACAGATTATAAAAGCAGCAGACGGAGCTAAGGAGGTTCAGGAGGAGATAGGCGAGGTTACACAGTCTTCTGAAAAAAGACTTTCAGATGTTAAAGGCTGCTTTGATGACCAGGAACAGCAGCTACAGAAGGTGCTTGCACATATTGAGCGTGCCAACGACTTAGGAACAACCAAGAGTTCTATGTTTGAGGATATGAATAATCTTGTATCCCAGCTTGCTCCTATTGCCAAAGATATACAAAATAAATATCAATAATTTACTGTGAAGGGAATTGGTTATGAATTATATAGTGTTAGACCTTGAATGGAATCAGAGCTACAGAGGAAAAGAATATTCTATAGAAGAAATGCCATTTGAGATTATACAGATAGGAGCTGTAAAGCTTGATGAACATAAGAATATAACCGGACGGTGGGAAAGAATAATCAGACCTGTAGAATATGTTAAACTTCACGGTAAAGTATCAGAAATGCTTGGAATTACGGAAGATGAACTCAAAGAGGGAGATGATTTTGCAGGTGCGGCGAAAGAATTTCTTGAATGGTGCGGTGATGACTATGAATTTATAACATGGGGAAGTTCAGACCTTACAGAGTTTCAAAGGAATATGAAGCATTTCGGGGTTGAGAACAATTTTCCATTTCCATTTATGTATTATGATTTGCAGAAGTTATACAGCAAGGTATACTCAGACGGCAAGACAAGAAGAAGTCTTAAGATGGCTATTGAGGAGCTTGGTTTCAGCGAGGATGCAGAGTATCATTCAGCAATTAATGATGCTGTATACACGGCAAGGATATTTCAGCAGATGGATTTTGACAGCGTAAAGGTGTATGAGAGCATTGACACATACAGAATACCTAAAGATAGAAAAACTGAGATATATGCCAACTTTGGGACATATGAGAAATATATTTCAAGAGGTTTTAAGACAAGGGATAATGCAGCTGATGACAGGGTTGCAAGGTCGTGCAGGTGTTATATATGTGGCAGGTCTATGAAAAGACTTATAAAATGGTTTGCGACAACTTCAAAGACATATTATTCAGTATTTGTGTGTGAAGAGCATGGCACATTTAAGGGAAAGCTTAAGGTTAAACATAATGATAACGGATTGTATTATGATGTAAGAATTGTTAAGCAGACAGATGAAAAAGGGGTTGATAAGATAATAGACAAGCAGGTTAAGGAACGCGAACACAGAAGACGTAAGAGATTGGAAGAACACAAAAGAAAGAAATTACTTAAATAATATTCTATTATGCCTGTCGTGTAAAATAACTAATTAAATATAAATAAAAAAGGCAGTAATCTTAATTATATATAATGTTTTGAAGGAAAGGATATTTCTGGGAATTATATATAATTAAGATTACTGCCTTTTTGATTATGACAGGATATCTGTTGAATGAAATTGCTGCATCAACAGATGCTGCTATATAACTGCATATATTATAGCTGCCGCAATAACAAGCTGTATTATTGCAAATCTGAATACGACCTGTGCATCAGACCAGCTCTTGTTCTTTCTCATATGGTCGTGGATAGGTGTTCTTATATTCTGCATAATCTTTATATGAAGAAATCTCATAAATGAAACCTTAATAAGACCAAGTCCGCCATCAATTATAAGAACTATGGCAAGTGGAATGTAAAGCAGAGGGCTGTGTAACTTAAGAAAAGCAAATGCTATAAATATTCCTATTGCCCTTGAGCCTGCATCGCCCATAAGCAGCTTGCTAGGTGATGCGTTAAACCACAGATAACCAAGAATACATACTACCATAATAAGTATTGTGTGGCGGAATGAGCTTTCAATGTCAAATATCATAAATAATACATAGGCAGATGAAAGTGTAATTGCCGAAAGAGTTCCACATAAGCCGTCAACACCATCTGAGCAGTTAGTTACATTTATGCTGACCCATATTAATATAACGATGAGAACACCGTAGATGATTGGGTTAAGTGTAACTGTAAGCTTAAAGAGTGATATGTCAAATGTGTTAGGATTATAGTGGAGATATGTAACTGCCGCCATAACCGCAATTACGAAATCTATAATACCTTTTTTAAGCTCGCCCCAAGGTGATGACGAAGCATCATCAAGGTAACCTGAGAGCATTGCTGCAAGTACAAGTATAAGATAAATGATTATCTCAGAACTTAAATTGACAAATATCATACAGGTTATTGTAAATACGAGGATAAATATAATTCCTGCTCCTCTTGGCTTGCCGACTGACTTCGAGCCATTAATTGCGTAAGCTCTGCCGCCATCACGGGGAAGGATATTTTTACCCATATATATAGCAAGGCACGTTATTGCAAATGCAAATATTATGCTGGCAAAAGTCACAACATTAATATAATTCGGACTTATCAGATAATAAATCATAATTATGAATTCTCCTTTGATTATTAATAGTTTTATGATAAATTCCTATAATTATGATGTCAAGTGAAAGATAGAAGTAATTAATTGGATTATCAAAATATATGAGAAATTTTATTATAAAAATGACCAATTGTCAAAAAATTAATAGTATTTAATTTAATGTTATGATAAAATAATGTTAATACAAAAGTATATGCGAAGTAATATTATTAATGTGGAAGGGCGGAGTAATATATGGCTGTGACAATTAATTATGAACAGATAAGAATAACTGAGTTAGACTCATATCTTTTTGGACAGGGAAC
>ERZ860388.1540-NODE-1540-length-14594-cov-2.772405_pt1 | contig 14594 bp, 12 predicted proteins | sample MGYA00509978_ERZ860388 | MGnify/ENA primary metagenome ERZ860388 (study PRJEB30046, sample SAMN00715225) | human gut metagenome | study: EMG produced TPA metagenomics assembly of the A metagenome-wide association study of gut microbiota in type 2...
TCCGTAAAATACATAAGCACCACTGCCACAATAACCGATAGCGGTATAGATGCTGCGATAACAAGTGTTGGCTTTATATCCTTTAAGAACAAGAGCAATACGAAAATGGCAAGTATTGCTCCCACTATCATATTTTCCATAACACTCTTTACTACCATGTCGATGTATACACCCTGATTCATGAGCACTGTGGTGTGTAATCCATCATTTTCCTTTTCCAGCGAATCAAACTTGTCTAAAAGGCGGTCTGTGACATCTCCTGTAGAGTAGCCGGTCTGCTTCTCCATGGAGAGCATTATTCCGGGATTACCGTTGACTATCGCATATGTCTCATCCGAGTTGTCAGTCATCTCAACATCTGCCACATCACCGACATGAATAGGAGCTATTCCATCAAGCTTCATATCCATAAGCACCAGATTTGTTAAATCATCAATTGATTTTATCTCATCTCCCACCTGTACTATGTACTGCGTGCCATTTGAATCATTTACATAGCCTGCAGGCATATCAAAATTCTGTGCGACGAGCAGCTGCGAGAGTGAGTCAATTGTTAAAACTGCATTTAAGTTTGACTTGTCAAGTGCATCATCCCTGCTCTTTTCAAGCTCCTTTTTTGAGCTGTCAAGAGATGCCGCTGCTGTTGCAAGCTGAGCTGACTGCTGTCCTATGCTTATAGAGCTGATGGCTGCCTGACTGTTTAGATTATCATAGGCATCTAAAAGTGCTGTCTCTCCTTGTGCTATCTGGTCAAGCCCGCTTTGGCACTGCTCTATACCTGTATTCACCTGAATGAGAGTCTGTGCTATCGCTGACGCTGCCGCAGGCAGATCATCTGCTGTGTTTACGGTGATTCCAAGCGCCGAGAGACCTGAAAACTGTGTTGCAATCTGCTTATTAACCTGCTCAAGCTGCGCTTTGAGTGCTGTGCCCGCTTCACCCGGTGCATTTGCGCCCTCTTTGAGTGACGGAATTGTCTTTGTATATGTATCACTATTCATGAAGTCTGAAAGAGCTGACTGAATTGTTTCAAGCTGGCTCTTCTGCTCATTTAAGCTTGCAAGAGTACTCTCTAGCTGAGTCTTCTGCTCTGCAAGCTTTGCCTTTTGCTCCTTTAGCGTATCCACTCCCGCGCTCATCTGATCCGATGCAGATGTGATTGCGTTTTGTCCGCTCTCTATCTTTGCGCTTGCATCATCCATCTGACTTTTTGCATCGTCAAATTTCTTTGAAACGGCATTATTTATTTTCTCATTGAGCTCATCTATCTTGGCCTGATTCATCGTGACCTGTATCTGCTCGGTGAGCTCACCTGTTGCAGTCACTGATGCAACACCCTCTGTACTCTCAATTGCAGGCTTTAGTGTGTTTTCCACAAAGTCTGTGATTTCCGACTTGCTTTTCCCATCCATATCCACAGCAGTCATCATGATTGGAAGCATGTCCGGATTTATCTTCATAATGGTCGGAGTACCCACTCCATCCTTCCAGCCAGCCTTGACCTGATCTATTTTCTGCTGCATCTCTATCACTACAGAATCCATGTTGGCATTCTGCTCATACTCGCATGTCACCAGAGAATAGCTGTTATATGACATTGAGCTTACGTTTTTGATATTGGACGTAGTTGCCATAGCTGCTTCAAGCGGCGCGGTGACATCGCTCTCCACCTCCTGTGGACTTGCTCCCATATCTGTTGTCACGATAAGTGCATACTGAAAGCTCATATCCGGCAGCAGATCTGTCGTCATCCTGCCAAGTGATACAACACCGAGTACTATTACCAGCAGTACTCCTACAAGTACAGTAAAAGGCTTTTTTACACTATATCTTGATATCATCTGACCCCTCCTTTTCTTTTTCTTTGATAATGTCCTGCATTAGTTTAATAGACAATGCTTACTGCGATTTTCACAATAAATTTAATTCGCTGTTATACTTTTATTATACAATGTGGCGGATTGCAACTCAATTGGTTTATACTTTTTTAAGAGATTTTAACAATAAAAAGACACCCAATTATACGATTAATATAATCCGATGTCCTTAAATGTCTTTTATTTATTTTAACTTCAAATGCCCTCTTCCTCAATCTCATCCTCATCATCATTGATACCTGCAACAGCACTTGTAACAGCTCCGATTACAGCGACAAGCGCAAAGATGATAACTAAAAAAATAACTATAAAGAATGCTACTAAAAAACCTGTATCTGTCATATAATTTACCCCCATAGCTGTCTCACAGCTTCTTTAAAATATAGTTTTAGTTTAACACACTTGTCTGTAAATAACAATATCGTATGGGGCTAAATTATTGACTAAATATTGACTAAAATATTGATTTATGAAATTGATCAGTCCTTGATCTGCATACCGTTTGCATCCATATGATAGCCTTCTGTCATGATCAGCTTTGATACCGGAACTATCTCATAGCCCATGTCCTGCAGCTTCGTGAGCATCTCATCGAGTGCCTGCGAGGTGTATTTGGCGCCTAGATGGCAGAGTATTATCGAGCCACAATCCAGGCTTTTGTGATTGCACACTGTATCTATGATGTTTTGCACACCATAGTTTTTCCAGTCGAGCGAATCCACATCCCACTGGATTGGATAATAGTCACAGCCATACACTGTGTCAATCAGTTCATTGTTGTACGAGCCGTATGGCGGTCTGAATACCCTCATATCCTTTCCGGTCAGCTCCTTGACCTTTTTGTGCACATCCATTATCTCTGTCTTCATCTCGCCTGCCGTGATTGTTGCCATATCATTGTGGTGCTCACTGTGATTTCCGGGCTCATGCCCTTTTTCAACCAGCGTCTTTACATATTCAGGGTTATCACTCACAAACCCTCCTGTCATAAAAAATGTAGCTTTTACGTTGTGCTTGTCAAGTGTCTCCATCATACTGTCAAAATCCTCTGCTCCCCAGGCACAGTCAAATGAAAGGGCTATCTTTTTTTCTGTTGTCTGAACCGAATATACAGGCAGCTTTCTGTCCCCGAACTGACTCACAGCACTGCTAAGTGTCTCCATCACCTCTATATTTTTCAGCTGTGATATGTCATACTCTCTGCCATATAAAGCGCCTGTAATAAGAAGCGCCGACAGCAGCACTCCAAAAAGGAATCTGTGTCGGCGTTTCTTTCGTTTTGTCCCATTATGTAGTTTTGTATTTTGCATGTATGCTCTGTATTCACTCATGCTATATACTATTCTTTATTATCACAAATTATGAATAATGAAATAACTCTATTTCAGTTCTTCTGCCCTTCCGATAAACTCAAGCACTACCTCAATCGACTGATGCGCAGCCTTCTCCGCAAAGGTCTGGTAGTCTGTCTCGCCGCCATCGCCGTCTGATATTGAGCGAAGAATGGCAAATGGCACCTTGTTCACATAGCACACATGACCGATGCTGCCGCCCTCCATCTCTGCTGCGATTGCATCAAAGGTATTCGAAATATAATCCTTCTGCTCCTTTGTGGCAATAAACTGATCTCCTGTTGCGATATTGCCCTTTTTGTAGTGGATATTCCTGTCAGCTAAGCAAGAGCACATAAGCTCCACCATTTTTGTATCTGCCGGAAGCAGAATCATGTTGATGCCGGAAAGAAGTCCCTTCGGATCTCCGATTGGCGATGTATCCATATCGTGCTGCAGCACGTTTGTGGCTACTGCCACGTCAAGCACATTTAAGTCCTTTGTCAAAGTACCGGCCACTCCGATATTGACAATCATATCGACATCATATTTCAAAATCATGGCCTCTGCACATATCGCTGCAAACACCTTTCCTATTCCACACTTCGCTGCAACCACATACTGATCGCCGATTTTACCCTCGACAAACTCCACACCGCTGTAAACTTCAGTCTGTGTGTCTGTCATCTGAGCCTTTAAGTCATCGACCTCCATCTGCATTGCACCAATTACACCTATTGTCATTTTATTTCTCCATTCTGATTACTGTGGGTAAGTAAACTCCATATTTGTCTGGCTCTCAAGCACCTTAAGATATGCACGGCACTCCTTCTTTGCCTCGCCAAGCGACAGATTCTCGTAATGTCCACACTCTATGGCTGACGCACCAAACACCGGTCCATCATACTCCAGTATCTGTTTTAATACATCTTTTGTGATTTCAAAAACCTTCCCAGGCTCGACATCCCTCACTACGAGGTAGAAGCCTGTCTGACAGCCCATCGGTCCAAAATATATCACATCATCTGCAATCTCAGAGTTTCTCACACATGTTGCAAACATATGCTCCACTGAGTGCATAGCCGAATTGGACATATAATCGCCTGCATTTGGTTTTCTTGTACGAAGGTCATATGTAACGATTCCTCCGTCTTTTCTTGAAATATAAAATCCAGGTTTAAGAATATTATGATTGATTGTAAAGCTTTTAATTCTTTCCATAAAAGTGTTTTCCTCCTTACTTAGTTGCTGCCTCAAACTGCTTCAGATAATCCTCAAATACATTGAGTGCGTCATCCACAGGCTTTGGTGTGCTCATATCAACACCAGCACTCTTTAGCAGCTCGATTGGATTCTTCGAGCATCCACCGCACAGGAAATTTCCTATATACTTATCCACAGCAGGCTTTCCCTCCTCAAGTATCTTTTTTGAAAAAGCAACTGCTGCCGAATAGCCTGTCGAGTACTGATATACATAGTACGGTGTGTAAAAATGCGGTATGCGCATCCACTCATATGATATCTCATCATCCACGCGCATATCCGGTCCGTAGTACTGCACATTCAGCTCATGCCATAGCTCATTTAGCACATCCTTGGTAACCGGTTCGCCCTTTTGCATTTTCCGGTGAGCTATATGCTCAAACTCTGCAAACTGCGCCTGCCTGAAAAGTGTCGTCCTGAAGCCGTCCAAAAAATGTGTCATGAGATATTTTCTCTCATTCTCATCCTCACAATGTTCAAGCAAATAATGCATGAGAAGCGACTCATTACAGGTGGATGCAACCTCAGCCACAAAAATAAGATATCCTGCGTAGGTGATGCTCTGATGCTCATTTGAATAGTATGTATGCATCGCATGTCCCATCTCATGAGCCAGCGTAAACACACTGTCCAGATTATCGGCATAGTTCAAAAGCACATACGGATGTGTGCCGTAAGCGCCCCATGAATATGCACCGCTTCTCTTGTTCTCATTCTCATAGACATCTATCCAGCCACTCTCCATGCCAGCCTTAAGTGTGCTGACATACTCATCGCCCATAGGCTCAAGGGCCTTTGCCACAAGCTTTTTCGCCCCATCATAGGTGTAGGTGGTCTGTACATTGTCCACAATCGGTGCAAACAAATCATACATATGCAGATGCTCCACACCTAAAAGCTTTTTTCTAAGCGCCATATACCTGTGTAGAGCCGGCAGATGTGCGTGAACCGTCTCAATCAGATTGTCATAGACACTCTCCGGAATATCGCCATCAGATAAATACATGGCTCTTGCGCTGTCATATTTTCTTACCCTTGCATAAAAAGTGTCATTTTTCAGCTTGCTGATGTACATCATGGAAACAGTATTGCTCCACTTCTTGTACGAATCATAGACTCCACGGAACACCTGCTTACGCAGGCTTCTGTCCTTACTGCTTAAAAAATCTATGAAATTGCCGTGCGTGATACGGATTTTATTTCCCTCAACATCAGTGATATACGGGAATTTGATATCCGCATTATTGAACATGCTGAATATATTCTCCGGTGCTGCAGCCATCTCACCGCACTGCGCCAGAATATTCTCCTCTGCAGCCGATAAGGTGTGCGCTTTCTGACGCATTATCTCATCAATCGCACGCTTATAGTGCACAAGCTCATCGCTCTCACCATAAAAGCTCTCAAGCCTTTTATCATCTATCTGCAAAATCTCCGGACTGGCAAATGCCAGCGCACCTGATGCCTGAACAGTCAGCGTCTCTGCCTTTGACACATATGCCTGATATTTCGACACAGCAGTGTCCTGATGCGAGCGCTCATTCGCATAGACCACTATACGCTCCAAATAATAAGACAGCTCATCCTGCTTCTTAAAAAAATCAAGCAGACTCGCTGCACTGTCGGACAGATGTCCCTTTAATCCGGATATCTTTTCTGCAAGCTGTGACGCTTTTTCGCACTCAGCCTCCCACAGCTCATCTGTCTCATACATATCCTCAAGCTTCCATTTGTACTCATCTGAGATTTCTTCTCTCTTTTGAAGCCTTTTCTCACTCATTTTGTGTTACCTTCTATCTTACTTTTCTTGTTCTCGGGGGTTCTGAATAGCTACCTTGTTTCTTATAAAACTTCCCACACATCTGCTCTGCAAAATGCATATAGATGTGTGGGATGTATGTGAATTACAACAATTAAACTCTACTTTGTAATTAAAGTGCCCATGCCACCTGAAACAGTCTTGCCCTCTTTGTTGAGCTTTGTGATAAGCACTGAACGGATAGCAGAGTCACCGATAAAGTCGATAGCTGCCTCAATCTTTGGAGCCATGGTACCCTCATCAAACTCTCCTGCTGCAAGGTACTTCTTTGCCTCATCAACAGTCATGGTATCAAGCGGCTTCTCATCCTCCTTGCCATAGTTCAGGCAGACCTTGTCAACGCTTGTAAGTATAACAAGTCTGTCAGCATCAAGAGTATCTGCAAGCTTTCCTGCTGCAAGATCCTTCTCGATAACAGCACTCGCGCCCTGAAGCTTATTATCCTGTGCTAAAACAGGGATTCCGCCGCCACCGCATGCGATAACAACCTGATCTGCATCAACAAGAGCCCTGATAGCGTCCTTTTCCACTATATCAACTGGCTTTGGAGCTGCCACAACTCTTCTGTAGCCTCCCTCAACCTGTGTCACATGGTTGCCCTTCTTCTCCTCTTCCTCAGCCTCAGCCTCTGTCATAACACGGCCGATGATCTTCGTCGGATGATAAAAAGCCTCATCATATGGGTCAACAACCACCTGTGTAAGTATTGTAGAAACGGTCTTGTAAATTCCTCTGCCAAGAAGCTCTGTACGGATAGCATTCTGTAAATCATATCCTATATATCCCTGACTCATTGCAGAGCAGACAGCTGTAGGTGTAGCTGTATACTCAGGATAAATCCTGCAAAACTCAGACATAGCGGTGTGAATCATGCCCACCTGCGGTCCGTTGCTGTGTGTGATAACAACCTCATAATCGTCCCTGATAAAATCTGCAACTGCCTTTGCTGTATGCTTTGTAGCCTCGTGCTGCTCCGGAAGAGTTGTTCCAAGAGCATCATGTCCGAGTGCGATAACTATTTTTTTCTTCTTCATGCCGACCTCCTATGCTGCATCCGCTCAATGTGTATTATATCTCATAATCATAAACCGATGTGTATACTATGATAAATCTACTTATAAACCATCAATTTTGAAGAATTCCTATGCGGTGCAAAAGTAAAATTATTTATATACATTATCTAATATTTTAGGGAATTTGTCTAGTACTTTGAACTGATTTGAACAACATTTCCGCCACAGCGTAAGGGACATAAGCCCCGGGCACCGGTGGCGCACACGTACTCTTGCGGAAGCGAATAACGAAGTGGCTTAGATACTGTAAAAATTATGCCCATGAAACGCAGAAACACCCCTGCATGGACGCAGGGGTGAGGAGAAACAGCGCTGAATTTACTGCTGTATATCCTTTGCAGAGCTTAAGGTCACATCAACCTTGCTTTCCTCGTACTGTCTGCCACTCTGACGGGCAACGGTAAGAGTAACCTTATCTCCGGCCTGATAGCTCTTTAATGCTGACTGCAGCTCTGTCATAGAAGAAATCTTTGTGCTGTCAACAGCAGTGATGATATCTCCCTCCTGTAAGCCGGCATTTGCGGCACCTGAACCAGCTGAAACAGATGAAACATACACACCCTGTGGGAAGCCGTAGGCTACCATCTCAGATGAAACATCGCCACCCTTGATGCCAAGGTATGCCTGATTCTCATTAGTATATTTTCCATTCTGGATAAGGCTCTCAATAATAGGCTTTGCAACCGACATTGGAATTGCATATCCGATACCCTCAACCTCAGTTGAAGAATATTTTACAGAGTTTATACCGATAACCTCGCCATTTTCATTTAAGAGCGCTCCACCACTGTTTCCAGGGTTTATGGCTGCATCTGTCTGGATAAGCTTGTTGTTGGTAACAGTCTCACCTGTCTGTGAATCCTGTGTAGTAACAGTTCTGTTAAGCGCACTTACTATACCTGTTGTGACAGACTGTCCGTATCCGAGTGCATTACCGATAGCGATTGCCGGGCTTCCAACAGCTGCACTGTCTGAATCTCCGATTGTCGCAATCTTGATATTTGAGTAAGTATCTTTTCCAAGGTCTGATTTCTTTACACGTACAACTGCAAGATCATCATCAGGATCCGTTCCTCTGATTTCTGCCTTTACCACAGAATCATCATCAAACTGTACTGTAAGCTCCTCTGAATCTGCTACAACATGGTTGTTTGTAGCAATGTAGAGATAATCATCATCCTCACTCACAATGATACCTGAGCCGCAGCTCTGTGCCTGCTGTGACTTCTTTCCGAAAAAGCTGTTGTAGGTAACTGTTCCTGTATTTGTGATAGCAACGATGCTAGGCATAACCTCATCGACAACAGATGATACATCTGTCAGATCCTTTGCATCCCCTGAGGATGTCTGCTTAGTTCCACCGGATGTTGTAGTGGTAAGCTTTGCACTTGCAGTAGAAGAATTTGGAATAGCTCTCGTGCCAATATAGCTTACTCCTGTGAAAACGCCACCTCCGACGAGTCCGAAGATAAGAGCTGCCGCTACTGTCTTTGCTGCAAATGGTCCGAATGCACCAGGCTTTCTCGGTGCTCTCTGTTTCTTAGGCTTTGCAGTCTGCTGGTATGCCTGACCATTCATATTCGTCTGGCTATATGAGTTTCCTGCTGTACCGGCTGTTGGGCCGCCATATGCATTATTATTTGTGCCTGAATTATACTGCTGATTAGAATAAGGCTGGTTTGCATATGTCTGATTTGCATTTGTCTGCCCTGCTACAGAAGCCTGTGAGTACGGATTGTAGCTCTGTGAATAGCTTTCAGCTGATGTATTATTAGTCTGTGCAGCCTTCTGTGACTCATCCGGATTGTAAGGATTACCCGACATTGTGAAATTTACATTGTTTGTATTGTTATTTGTGTTATTTGTACTGTTAGTATTATTTGTATCATTCATATTTCCATAATTGTTATCCATAATAATTTCTCCTTTCGTTTACAATTAGAAGTATACTGTCAATCTGTGTTTAATTTGTGACGGGATTATTTATTTTTTCATAAATTGTAATCCCCGTGCTATTCTCCGAATAAAAATAACTGCTCATCGGCAGATGCACCTCTATGTCTGCGATAAATAGAAATTGCAGAATATCAATACATCCCTGCCAATGAACAGTTACCATAAATCACATATTAAATTTCAATTCCGTTCTTCTCAAGAAGTGCTCTCGCTGTTTCAACCGAATCTGTGCCTGTCGCATTCTTTACAGGTGCAAACTCCCTCTCTCTGTCTACCTCAAATGGCAGGCTATTGTCCATCATGTATACCATATCCAGAATGAGTGTCTCAAACTTGTATGCATTTGGAGTCTCAGGCTTATGCTCTGTGCCGTTCTCATCAATATAAGGCACCTTCTTCTCTACAACATGGAGCGGAAGGCTCTTTTCTGCGATAGCCATGAGCTTGTCCACGCGGAATAAATAGTTAAGTATAACACCAAAGCCATACTGCAATGAACCATTCTCATTCTTTGCCTCAGCCATCTCAGGAGTAAGCTCGTAATACTCGACAATCGAAGGCTTGCCATTCTCAAGACACATAGCGCCTACTCTCTCGTAAGGATCGCACTTTCTGACAACCTTAGAACCACTGACACAGCCGGACTCTATTGTAGCACCGACAAATACAGGATCTGCAATCTGCTGAAGTACATTGTCCACAGCAAATACATTGAGCCACTCAACACCCTTGTCCTTCAAATCCTTATCAAGACCGGCATTGATGAGTGACTTGAACCATCCACCATTTCCGTTTGGCGACATAGCAAGTGAATCCTCAGATTTCATAAGCAGATTGCCGTCAAAATCAACTGCTGGAACCATCTCCTGAACGAAAAACTTCACATAGTCCTTGTTATATCCAAAATATTCATGCTCTGCAAAGAACTCTCTTGTCATGCCATCATTTATCTCGCTTGTCATGACATACAGTGGCACCCATTTACCGGCCTGATTTGTAACCTTCATAAGGTTTGCGATAAGCTGCTCAAAAATGTAGAGTTCCTTTGTCTTTCCGATATTGAACATGCCCTTAGCCTTGTCAAATCCAAGACGTGTACCCTGTCCACCGGCAAGAAGAATTGCACCGACCTTGCCATTCTTGACAGCATCAAGACCTGTTGCAAGGTATTTGTCCTTATTTGCCTCTATCTCTGAAATCTCCATAGCAGCAAGCGGTGAAAATGTACCTCTCTGCTGCTCCTTGTTGTGAATCATATCAAGGTATGACCAGTCCATGTGCTCAAGCTGGCTCTCAAGCTTTGCCGGTATCTCCTGTGTTAAGAATTTCTTTAAGTATTTCTGGTTTGTTGCTGTGATTTTTTCTTTAATTTCCGATTTCATAAATTCTCCCTAAATTATATTGAAATTAAAAATTATTTTATTATGTATTTCCTTATTATACTAATTAGGACCAATCAATTGATTGGTCCTAATATTAAAAACTAATTTTTTTTGCTCTTTGAACTATCATTATTTGATGAATTATCTTCACTATCCGAACCAGATGATTTTATTTTTTTCTTATCCTTATTCTGTTCCATAACTCCCTGTGATCCTTCTGCTCCTACAGTCTCATTATATCTTGATGTGTCAATTGTGGCTTCATCTTTTAATACTCCGGTCTTCTTCTCAATATTTGAACTAATTGCTGATACTGTTTCAGACGGTGTATATGCCTCATCACCAAATAAAAACTGATGCAATTGTATAACATTATTCTCAAAATCTACAGGTACCACAGAACTTCCTACTGCCAAATCCTTTGTTGTAAGATAAAATGGAAAACCTGTAGTAGACTTGACATTATATTTTGTTACACCCTTAGCTAATGAAACTAATTCTGGCACACTAAAGTTTGTACTAATATCATCCATCATTACTGAACACATAGATGTCAATGTAGCAATATCAGCTTCTTTTGCTTTCTTCAACAGTTCCTGCAATACAATCCTTTGACGTGATGTTCTCATAAAATCATCACCTGTCGTATATCTAATTCTACAATATGCAACAGCCTGAATACCACTCAAATGCACATGACCACTCTCTGTCACTTCATCATAAGGCACATCCGTTGTCTTAGATGTTTCCTTCATATAATTATTAATATGCACAACCTCAGCATCTGTTATATCCAAATCAATTCCACCAAGCTTGTCTATTACCTCTATAAGCGCTTTCCAGTCAACACAAACATATTTTGTAATATCAAGATCTAAATTGGAATTAATCATTTTAACAGCATTTTCAGCACCGCCATTTGCGTAAGCAGCATTTGCCTTTGCATATTTGCCTTTACCTATAGCTAAATAGGTATCTCTGTAAACTGATATTAATTGTACCTCATTCGTATCATAATTCAAACTAGCTATCATTATACAATCTGAATTAGATTTTGAATAATCCCCTGACTTTCTTGTATCAAGACCAAACAGTGCAACATTAAGGTATCCATGCATTGTTTGAACAGTCTCATCTTTGATATCATCATTTACACCAGCTTCACTTGTAGTAAGTTGCTTTTTAAAATCAATTTTACCAATTGTACTATTGTAAAGAGCAAGAGCGCCTAAAACAACAAGTAATAATATTATTTCAAAAACAAATAAGATTATCTTCTTGCGACCTTTTTTTCTTTTTCTCTTCTTTGCCATATTATTTTTCCTTTTTCCTATGAATGTAAAGCCACGCGTCTGCGTAGTCCTGACGCTCCTTCTCTGACATATTGGTATACTTCCCAAACTCCAGATTCGTCAGACGCATCTGCGACCTGCCACACTTGAAGCATTCAACCTCTTTCCTTCTTGAAACCATCCGTATCCAGCCACAATCCGGGCAAATGTATATTTTCATCATAGTCCTTATTCAAACTGTCCGAGAACCTCAGCTGACAAAGCATCAAGCTTAGCCTGTGAATCTTCAAGAGACACTCCTTTAACTCCGAAATAGAATTTAATCTTAGGCTCTGTACCAGAAGGGCGTACACAGCACCAAGCGTTATCGTTAAGTTCGTAGTAAAGTACATTAGAAGAAGGAAGACCTGTCGGCTCAACCTTTCCTGTTATCATATCTTTTCTTGTGTCATTCTTGTAATCACGGATAGCAAGCACCTGATAATCACCAAATTTCTTTGGCTCAGCGGCACGTGCCTTTGTCATAATCTCATTTATCTGTGCAGCACCATCAATGCCCTTTAAGGTCATTGTGGAAATGCCCTCTCTGTAGTAGCCATACTTCTCGTACATGTCAATCATGCCATCCCAGAGAGTCTTGCCCTGTGACTTGTAGAAGGCAGCTACCTCACACAGCATACAAACTGCTGCAGGAGCATCCTTGTCCCTTGCATATGTGCCCGGCAGACATCCGTAGCTCTCCTCCATACCGAATACATAGTTGTTGCAGCCGGTCTTTTCAAATTTGAGCATCTGCTCTCCGATATACTTGAAACCTGTTAGAACCTCGATATGCTTTACGCCATATGCTGCCGCAATTGCCTTACCCATATCTGTAGAAACAATTGACTCAACAAATGCAGGATTCTCAGGCAGAGTACCATTGGCACTCTTCTGGCTTAAAATGTACTCACCGATAAGCATAGCTGACATATTTCCTGTAAATGTCACATATTCGCCGCTCTTTGTATCTTTGCAGTAAACACCGAGACGGTCTGCATCCGGATCTGTTGCAAGAACGATATCAGCATCCACTTCTTTTGCAAGTTTTAATGCAAGTTCAAACGCTTTCGGTGACTCCGGGTTCGGGTATGCAACAGTCGGGAAGTTGCCATCCGGTTTTTCCTGCTCCGGCACTACATATACATGCTCAAAACCAAGTTCTTTTAATACACGGCGTACCGGAAGATTTCCTGTTCCATGAAGTGGTGTATATACGATCTTGATATCTTTTGCCATCTCTTTGATGATCTCCGGGTGAATGGACTGTTTTTTCAGTTCTTCCATGTAACGGTCATCAATCTCTTTACCAATCACATTGTAAAGTCCTGCTGCAACTGCATCTTCTTTTGCCATAGTCTTTACCTGGTCAAAGGAAGTTACTTTTGCAACTTCTGCTAAAATATTTTTGTCATGAGGCGGTGTGATCTGTGCGCCGTCCTCCCAGTATACTTTGTATCCGTTGTATTCTCTCGGATTATGGCTTGCTGTGATGACGATACCGGAAATGCATCCTAACTCACGCACTGCAAAAGATAACTCCGGTGTCGGGCGAAGGCTGTCAAATACATATGCCTTGATGCCGTTTGCATTTAAGCAAAGCGCTGCTTCCTCTGTAAATTCTGTGGACATGATTCTTGAATCATGTGCGATCGCAACACCTTTCTCCTGTCCGTTCTGGGAGATGATATAATTTGCAAGTCCCTGTGTTGCCTGACGCACGGTATAAATATTCATGCGGTTGGTTCCGGCTCCGATCACACCCCTTAAACCGCCTGTTCCAAATTCTAACTGTCTGTAAAAACGATCCTCGATCTCTGCCTGATCCCCCTCGATCTTCTTTAACTCAGCTTTTGTATCTTCATCAAAATACGGATCTGTGCACCACTGTCTGTAAGTATCCATGTAATTGCTCATTCTTCTTCTCCTTTACTTCTCTATAATTCATTTTTTATTGTTTTTTAAATTATAACCTTTTTTTAAGTTGTTGTAAACTAATTTTAATCTTTTTACTGTTTTTATATTTTCATTTACCCAAAAAAGAATCATAATATTTTTTTACTTTATTAACTGTCTTATTTTTTTACAACTTTTTCTGCAGGTTTCGCATAGATCTCATAGTCCATGCGCGACTTTGCACTCCGCTCCTGATAAAGTTTTGCATCCCATGACCAGAGTGCCATTCCCTGCACCCAGTCTCTCTTACTGCAGGCTTTAAACATATCTTCATACCACTCAGCCTGACCATCCGGGTCAGCATCACCTTTCACGCCCCAGTCATTCGGTACTTCCATGGAACCCTTTACCGACATACATCCTGTCTCTGCGAAGAAAAACGGTTTTTCAAATCTTTTTACCACTGCTTCAATACGGTCTAACTGATTTTCCCAGTCACCATAAGGATAATAACCGCTTGATGATATCACATCCACAGCATCCCACCATTTCACACGGTGCTCCTGATACTTATCCGTATTATAAGAAAGAAGTCCGTGATAAACCTGCCTGATATCCGAAAGCAGTCTGCGCCATTCCGTTTCACGATGCTCACTCATCACCATC
>ERZ860388.1541-NODE-1541-length-14594-cov-2.615517_pt1 | contig 14594 bp, 10 predicted proteins | sample MGYA00509978_ERZ860388 | MGnify/ENA primary metagenome ERZ860388 (study PRJEB30046, sample SAMN00715225) | human gut metagenome | study: EMG produced TPA metagenomics assembly of the A metagenome-wide association study of gut microbiota in type 2...
GAGACATCGGCATCCAGTGAAAAGACTTCTCCGGGTGCGTCGGATAATTCCGGTGTGAAAAGTCCGGTCACAGAGATTCAGGAACCGGGGGATTCCGGAAACAGCGATGCAGCAGGCCCCGGCGGTCCGGCAGGTCCGGGAGCTTAATCTGAATTCAGGTGATATACTATGATAAAAGATAACCAGAAACGGCTGAACCATTTCCACGTAGTGCTGGACGCATGTGTCATTGCATGCGCCTACGCACTTGCGTGGTTTATCGTCAATGGAACGTCGTGGTTTAATGTAACAGGGCATAATAAGAGCGCAATGGCAGTCGTCTATCTGGCGGCTGGCGTTCTTATTGTACCGTTTTATTTGATTTTATACGCATTTTTTCATCTTTACACGCCCAAACGGGTTCAGGGAAGACGGGTGGAGTTAGCCAATATTTTTAAGGCGAACATCATCGGTCTTTTGGTGATCTCACTGATGCTTTACCTGGGCGGTAAAAATGAGTATTTCCACAACTTCTCCCGTCCGATGGTATTTTTGTTTTTTGGCATCAATCTCTTTGCTGAGATTCTGATGCGGAATATCCTGCGGATAGCGCTCCGGTCGATGCGGTCGAAGGGATATAACCAGAAGCATCTGCTTCTGGTCGGTTACAGCCGGGCAGCGGAAGGATTTATTGACCGTGTGAATGTCAACCCGGAGTGGGGCTATAAAATCCGCGGTATTCTGGATGACCATGAGGAGTGGGGCAAAGAATATAAGGGAGTGCGCGTGATCGGCAAAATTGACGATCTGGATATGATTCTGGCGCTCAATACGCTGGATGAGATCGCGATCACCCTGAGCATCCAGGAGTATGGAAAACTGGAAAAAATCGTGGCAGGCTGTGAAAAATCGGGTGTGCATACGAAATTTATTCCGGATTATTATAACTTTATCCCGACCCGTCCGTTTATGGAGGATCTGCAGGGACTTCCGGTGATCCACATCCGCCATGTGCCGCTCACGAATCTGCTCAACGCAACGATGAAGCGGACGATGGATCTGGTCGGCGGCATGATGGCGCTCATCCTGTTTTCACCGGTGATGCTGGTGACGGCGATTCTTATAAAGGCGACTTCGCCGGGACCGGTCATTTTCTGTCAGGAGCGGGTGGGACTTCACAATAAGCCGTTTAAGATGTATAAGTTCCGCTCGATGGCGGTACAGTCGGCGGCAAAGGAGAAAAGCCAGTGGACGACGCCGGGAGACCCGCGTGTGACTCCGATTGGAAGATTTATCCGGAAGACGAGCATTGACGAGCTTCCGCAGCTGTTTAATGTTCTGAAGGGCGATATGAGCCTGGTTGGACCGCGCCCGGAACGCCCGTTTTTCGTTGAAAAATTCAAGGAAGAGATTCCGCGTTATATGATCAAACACCAGGTGCGTCCGGGAATGACCGGATGGGCACAGGTCAATGGTTACCGGGGCGATACCTCGATCACGAAGCGGATTGAGCATGATCTGTATTACATCGAGAACTGGACGCTGGGATTTGATTTTAAAATCATGTTTTTGACGGTTTTTAAGGGCTTTATAAATAAAAACGCGTATTGATGAGGAAAACCACATGGGATATGAAGAAGAAAGAGATAGGTCAGGACACCGCCGGAGCCGACGGGCAAAACCGTCGGAGATGGAAGACGATGGTCTGACACTGATCACGGATTCATTTACGGAACGCCGGGAGGACGGATCCCACCGGAGCGGAGATAGAAGCCGAAGTGGTCAGAAAGCGGCAAAGAGGGGACAGACGCAGCCTGGCAGCAGCCGGGAGAGCCGGAATCAGGAGAAAACCCGGACCATGAACCGGTCGGATATTTACGCCGACCCGGTTAAATTGAAAGCGCGCCGGAAAAAGAAGCGGAAGATATGGTTTATTCTTCTGGAGAGCGTGATGCTGATCGGGATTCTCTGCTTTGCGGGATATTCGTATATCAGCAGCCGTCTGGATCTGATGCAGCGGCTTCCGTGGAACCCGGATGAGATCAAAAACGTCGAGATTTCGGAGGAGAAGCAGGAGCAGATGAGCGGTTACTGGACGATCGCGGTTTTCGGCGTGGATAGCCGTAACTTATCGGTCGGAAAGGGCAATAACTCGGATGTCAATATTCTCTGCAACATCGATCAGGGAACCGGTGAGATACGTCTGGTTTCGGTGTACCGGGATTCATATTTAAATATCAGCGACAAGAATACCTACAACAAAATCAACGCCGCTTATATGCAGGGCGGACCGGAGCAGGTTGTCAAGGCGCTCAATAGGAACCTGGATATCGATATTGACGATTATGCGACCTTTAACTGGAAAGCCGTTGCAGATGCGATCAACATTCTGGGCGGCATTGACGTGGAGATCACGAAATCAGAGTTTTATTATATCAATGCGTTCATTTCTGAGACGGTCAAGGCGACCGGCGTCGCTTCGACCCAGCTTAAATCAGCGGGCATGAACCATCTGGACGGTGTGCAGGCGGTTGCATATGGGCGTCTCCGTCTGATGGATACGGACTATGCCCGTACCGAACGGCAGAGAAAGGTTATTTCCCTCGCGTTTGAGAAGATGAAAAAAGCAGATTGGGCGACGATCAACAATATTGTGCAGACGGTATTTCCACAGGTGGCGACCAGCATCGAGATCAATGATCTGTTGAAGATAGGACGAAATATTACGCGTTACCATCTGACCGAGACGACCGGTTTCCCGTCGGAGCTGAGGGAAAAGAAGATGGGACGCAAGGGCGCCTGCGTCATCCCGCAGACGCTGGAGAGCAATGTCATCGAGCTGCATCATTTCTTGTTTGGCGATGAGGAATACACGCCGACTGAGACGGTCCGGACGATCAGTCAGAAAATTGTATCAGATACAGGCGTTCATGGCACGAAACAGGCAGAAACGAAGGAATTGCCGAAGACGACCGAGGCGACGACAATTTCCATCCTGGATCCGACGCAGGAGAGCGGCGCGGACGAAAGCCAGGAAGCCGGGAGCGGCATCGATGAGTCGGAGAAAGAGAACGGTAATGCTTCGGAAACACAGGAGAATGGCGTTTCTGAGCAGGAAAGCCGTCCGGACGGTACGCATGCATCAAAGGAAAATGCGCGGGAGAGCAGTGAGGCAGAGTCTGGCGGTTCTTCGTCGGCATTTCCGGGCGGAAATTCTGGCACCGGCGAGACGGAGAATGGCAGAGAAAAACCTTCCGGCAGCGGTTCCCCGAATGGAAGCAGTGCACCGGGAAGTAAGACGGATGTGGGAATCATCATTGAGTGATGAGAGAGTGTGAAACGGAGGAAATGCTTTGAATTTAGATGGTTTGTACCGGATGCAGGGAATGTTATTTTCCCTGATGATTCTGGGTGCATCCTTAAAGAAGAAGGGAATTATCACGGATGAGGGAAAAAGGGTCATTGCGGATCTGGTCATCTTTGTGACGCTTCCCTGCAGTATCATCGAGTCATTTGAAGTAGAACTGAGCATGGATATCTTAAAGAGCAGCGCACAGGCGCTGCTCGTCTCGTGTATGGTTCAGGTGGCTTGTTATATCTTAAATATGGTACTGTATCCGGGTGTGGGAGAGGAAAAGAAGAAGGTCCTCAAATACGCGACGATGGCGTCCAATGCCGGGATTCTGGGAAATCCGGTGGCGGAGGGCATCTTCGGCTCGATGGGGCTTTTCTACGCCTCTTTTTACCTGATTCCGCAGAGAACTGCGATGTGGTCGCTGGGAATGACGTATTTTACGAAGGCGCCGGATCGGAAGACGCTGATTAAAAAGATATGCACGCATCCGTGTATTGTTTCCGTATTCATCGGCTTTGTGCTGATGCTTTTACAGATGCAGATTCCGGGATTCCTGGGAGATACGGTACATAGCTTAAACAAGGCAAACACGGCAGTCTCCATGATTTTTGTCGGAACCGTTCTGGCGGAGGCAGATATGAAGACGATGATCACGCCGCTCAGCTGCTACTATGCCGCCGTGCGCCTGCTCCTGATTCCGGCGCTTGTGTGGATCGGCTGCCTCCTGTTCCATATCGACACGCTGGTGATGGGGATTTCTGTGGTGCTGGCAGCGATGCCGGCAGCAAGCACGACGGCGATTCTTGCCGCGAAATATGGCGGGGATGAAGTCTTTGCGACGAAGTGCGTGGTATTTACGACGCTGCTTTCGATGGTGTCGGCACCGGTTTGGTGTATGGTGCTGCAGCGGTAATCCCTTATGAGTTCGTATTTCTATAAAGGGGGTTTCGCTTGCATTGGATGAAAAGATATGTTATATTAGGGATAGAAAAAAGGAAAAGCCAGAGGAGCGGTTTACCTGAATAAATTAAACAACTGTTTTATTAACAGCCGTCATTATTGCAGTAATGGCGGCTATTTTCGTTTTCCCTTGAAAATTGTATAACACAAATCCCCTCAGATTGCTCTGAGAGGATTTGCAGATTCATGATTTATAATAGCAGTTCATATTGCTTGGTTATAGTCCTACAAACATTCTGTAATTTTACTTTTCATCCACCACCTGGAAAATGTAGAACTTCAGATAATAGGACGTCTCATCCCCCGCCCACAGAATCGGATGGTCGGCTGCCTGGGTGCGGTATTCGATCTGGCGCAGGCGGCGGTGGGCGCTGCGGGCTGCCTCCTGAATCGCCTTTGTGAAGAGCTCCGGCGTCATGAAATGGGAGCAGGAGCAGGTAGCGAAGTAGCCGCCGTCCTTTACCAGACGCAGACCGCGAATATTGATCTCGCGGTAGCCCTTGATGGCATTTTTGACCGAGCTGCGGGATTTTGTGAAGGCAGGCGGATCGAGGATCACAACGTCAAATTGCTCACCTTTTGCCTCTAATTCCGGAAGCAGGTCAAAGACATCCGCGCACTGAAAGGTGGTAGTGCCGGAAACACCGTTTAACTCTGCATTTTCACGCGCCTGTGCGACGGCAAGTTCGGACGCATCCACGCCGATGACCTCTTTGGCGCCGGAGACGGCTGCATTTAAGGCAAAGGAGCCGGTGTGGGTAAAACAGTCCAGAATGCGTTTGCCCGGGCAGAGACGCTGGATTGCCAGACGGTTGTATTTCTGGTCGAGGAAAAAGCCAGTTTTCTGCCCGTCCTTGACATCTACCAGATAGCGGACACCATTTTCAACGATCTCTACTTTTGTATCAAATGGTTCCCCGATAAAGCCCTTATAGCGCTCCATGCCCTCCTGTAAGCGGACCTTAGCGTCGCTGCGCTCGTAAATACCGCGGATATGAATGCCGTCTTCCTCAAGCACCTTGACGAGCTTTTCCAGAATCAGCGGTTTCAGACGGTCGATACCGAGCGCCAGGGATTCAACGACCAGCACATCGGAAAATTTGTCGATCACGATGCCCGGAAGGAAATCTGCTTCGCCGAAAATCAGGCGGCAGCTGCTGGTATCAACTGTCTGACGGCGGTATTCCCAGGCATTGCGGACGCGCATTTCGATAAAAGCATCGTCGATGACAGTATCCTTTTTGCGGGAAAGCATCCGCACGGTAAGCTTGGAGCGGGTGTTGATAAAACCACATCCGAGCGGATAACCGTCAAAATCTTCGACACGAAGGATATCGCCATTTTCAAAGTCGCCCTCAATTCGTTCAATTTCATTATCATAGATCCACATACCGCCGGCTTTCAGGGAACGAGCCTCGCCTTTGCGGATATGGACAACTGCCTGTGTATTCATCATGGATGTAACAGTCCTTTCATATAAAATGTAAAATTCGTTTCTTTCATTAAGTATACAAGAGGAGAGAAGGACTGACAAGTGAAAACCGAGAGATGTTTTTAAGCTTCACAGATTTATGATTTTATTTTCACAATTACATCACAAATAACTGATAGACTATCTCATGTAAACAGAGAGAGGGCAGAAAGCCTGAGACAGAATATAAGAGTATGAACAATCCGCTGCGGGAAGGTTCGCAAAATGGACAGTACGCAGCTGTGATTCCTGAGAACAGGAGGTATGAATATATGTATGACGAGAATGAAAGAAATGAGAGACACGATCAGGATGTAGATTATACGGAGGGCGCTTATTCGGACAGCGCTTATGAGGAAAAGAATAACGATACTGCTAAAAAAGAAGAAACTTCCGATTATGGCGGTTATCATGATTCCCGTTACCGGGGCAGTCTCGATGGAGAACCGGAGGCAGCAGCCGGAGCAGATCCGAAAGAGAATGCAGAGAAGCAGCCAGAACGCAGCTATATTCCGGAAGAACGGAGTGGCCGGGGACATGGCTCTAAGAATACTGGTAAGAAAATTGCGGCACTTGTGATGTCGGGCATTTTGTTTGGCTGTGTGGCAGGCGGAACCATGGTCGGCGTGAATGCACTTTCAAACCGGCTTCTTCCGGGTGAGACCGCACAGGAAACGATCGGTCAGGTTTCCCAGGAGACACAGGCAGATGCGGGCACTAAAACGCAGGCCTCCATTGGCAACGATGTTTCTTCGATTGTAGAGAAAGCGATGCCGTCCGTTGTAGCGATCAACAACAAGATGATTTATACACAGGACAACTGGCTGTTTGGTCAGCAGCAGTACGAGGTGCCGAGCAGCGGTTCCGGAATCATTGCCGGACAGAATGACACGGAACTTCTGATTATTACCAATAACCATGTCGTTGAAGATTCCGAGGAACTTTCGGTTACCTTTATTGATAACCAGAGCGTTAAGGCAGCGGTCAAAGGTACTGATTCCGATTCGGATCTGGCAGTCATTGCCGTACAGCTTTCGGATATACCGGAAGAAACGAGAAAACAGATTAAGGCAGCCGATCTGGGCGATTCTGATTCCCTGAAGCTGGGACAGGGGGTTGTGGCAATCGGTAACGCACTGGGACAGGGGCAGTCGGTTACCGTCGGTTATGTCAGCGCTTTAAATAAAAAGCTAACCATCAACGACGTAGAGCGGACACTTCTGCAGGTCGATGCGGCGATCAACCCAGGCAACAGCGGCGGCGCACTTTTAAATATGAACGGTGAAGTTATCGGCATCAATGCGGCGAAGTATTCGGACACCAGTGTTGAGGGCATCGGCTATGCGATCCCGATTTCACAGGCAAAGGATATTATCAGCGACCTGATGACGAAGACGACGAAGGTAGCTGTCGATGAGAATGAGCAGGGATATCTGGGAATCCAGCTTCAGAATATCGACAGCCAGATGGCGCAGGCGTATGGCATGCCGGAAGGTATCTATGTATACAAGATTGTTGCGGGCGGCGCGGCATCCAAGTCGGATCTGCGGGAGCGTGATATTATCACCAAGTTTGACGGTGAAAAGGTAAAGAATGGTGATGATCTCAAGAAACTGCTGACTTACTATAAGGCAGGTTCCACCGTTACCATGACGGTACAGAGTCTGGAAAATGGCAAATATGTCGAGAGAAACGTACAGATTACACTGGGCTCCAAGAGCGATATGCCGCAGAGCCAGGATAGCCAGAACGAGAGTCGGAGTGAATCACAGGCAAGTCCGCAGAGAAAACTGGGAAGATAGAAAATATCCCATCAGCGAAGTGGGCTGGAATGGATATTTGCCCGTAACGGTGAAGATACGGAACTGTTGCGAAGCGGAAATGAATAAAATCAGGAAGATATAGAAAAGAAGGCAGGTGAACCGCCGGTAGATCCTCTTGTAATCAGAGAGGGCGGTGATTCATCTGTCTTTTTGTTTCATAGGAAATTTTTTTATTTTTAAAACGAAATGACGGCTGCTGTTATGATTTACGTTTTTCACAAGCTATGATAAAATGAAAAGGTGCTTTCAGATTGGAGGAGATATAAAAATAGGAGTGATAACCAGAATATAGATACGACAACCAATATAAACGAAACAGATACAAATAAAACCAGTACAGATCATTCGGATGATTACGAGAAAATCTGCTACGTCTGCCGCCGCCCGGAGAGCAAGGCGGGAGAGATGATCACGATGCCGGGTGGGATGAATTTCTGCCATGAGTGTATGCAGAAAGCATTTGACTCGATTTCCAAGTCGGGCATGGACTTTTCCAAGCTTCAAAATATGCCGTTTATGAACATGAATCTCAATGATTTTGCGGGCATGCAGATGCCGAATACAGAGATTCCAGAGAAAAATAAGATCAAGAAAAAGAGCAAGGCAAAAGACGCGGAGAAATTTCTGACGATGAAGGATGTTCCGGCACCGCACCAGATCAAGGCGCAGCTGGATGCGTATGTGATCGGGCAGGAGCGGGCGAAACGGGCAGTTTCAGTGGCAGTCTACAACCATTATAAGCGCGTGATTCTCCGGCAGCAGGACGAGCTTCGGGCAAATGAAAATACGGAAGAAAAGGCGGAAAACGCGGCGGCACAGGGAATGCAGATGCAGGGCGGCGAGCCGGAGATTGAGAAATCCAACATCCTGATGCTGGGACCGACCGGAAGCGGAAAAACGTACCTGGTCAAGACACTGGCGAAGCTTTTGGATGTGCCGCTGGCGATCGCGGATGCGACGGCGCTCACGGAAGCTGGATATATCGGAGATGATATAGAAAGCGTAGTCTCCAAGCTTCTGGCAGCGGCTGGAAATGATGTGGAGAAAGCTGAGCACGGCATCATTTTCATCGATGAGATCGATAAAATTGCGAAAAAGAAAAATACGATGAGCCGCGATGTCAGCGGTGAGTCGGTACAGCAGGAGCTTTTAAAACTTCTGGAAGGCAGCCAGGTAGAGGTGCCGGTCGGCTCAAACCAGAAGAATGCGCTCACGCCGATGGCGACTGTGGATACGAACAACATCCTGTTTATCTGTGGCGGCGCGTTTCCAGGATTGGATGATATCATCAAGGAGCGCCTGAAAAAGCGTTCCACGATGGGTTTCAACTCCCATTTGAAGGATGAATTTGACAATGATCCGGATATTTTGAGCCAGGTGACAACGGAAGATCTGCGGAATTTTGGCATGATTCCAGAGTTTCTCGGACGTCTGCCGGTGCTTGTGAGCCTGCAGGGGCTGACAAAGGAATTACTGATGCGGATTCTGAAAGAACCGAAAAATGCGATCCTCAAGCAGTATGAGCGCCTGCTGGCGCTGGATGAGGTCAAACTTGTGTTTGAGGACGATGCACTGGAGTGGATCGCTGAGCGGGCGCTGGAAAAAGATACGGGTGCCCGTGCGCTGCGTGCAATTTTAGAGGATTTTATGATGGATATCATGTATGAGATCCCGAAAGATCCGAATATCGGATCCGTTGTGATCACGCGCCCGTATCTGGAGAAGAAGGGCGGTCCGCGGATAGAGATGCGGGGGTAATAGCTTTTCAGGAACATGATCGGTGAACGGTGTCATGGATGTGGTGAAAGTTAGCGATGTAAGGATCCGGAAAAGCAATTTGTGTGTGAAGAGAAAACAGCAGAAGTTAATTAACTTCTCATGGATAAAAAAGAGTTATATAGGTTTAACGTCCCATACCCCCACTCCCGGCTGGGATATTCGATGGAATTTCGGCGGTCAGCCCCGCGGATCAGAAACGCCTTGGCAATCGAGGTGTTGATCCGCGGGGCTGATGGCGTATAGGCAGACCAGGAGAGCAGGATCGCGGCGGCTCCGGCGGTCATGGCGGCGGCAAATGAGGTTCCGGTTACCTCCTGATAATCGGGAAGCGGGAGCCGGACGCCGGGGGCGGCAAGGTCGGGCTTGATAGCTCCGGTGCGGGTAAAACCGCGGCTGGAATGCAGATAGATCCCGCCCGTCTGGTGGCTGTAGGCGGCGGTGGTGATGATGGCTGCTGTATTGCCCGGATCGGTGATGATTGTGTCCGGATCCGGGCGCAGAAAGAAGGTTTCATCCGAGATAAAGCCGTGCACCGGCAGCCACATATGGTATTCACCCTGAATCGAGAGCGTGTGGTAGACGCGGATTTTCCAGATTCCGGCGGCGGGGGCATCAAAGCGCATCAGGATCAGTTCGCTTCCGGTCGCCAGCTCGGAGCTGGTATAGTTGAGGTGAATGGTCGTTCCTTCCAGAAGAAAGGGAATCCGGCGTTCTTCGTCGCCGGAGAGCCGGATGCGTCCCGTTTCGTCGCCGGAGGGGGATAAAAATCCGACACTGTAAAGCTCCGATTCACGCGCCCACAGTTCCAGCGTAAATCCCCGTTCGCTGGGACCGACCCGCAGTTCCACATCCTCATAGGAGGTGGAAGCAGGAAATACACTGCGAAAATGGTGCCCGCGCCCGGTTTCATTGCCTCCGGCGGCGACCAGAATCTGCCCGCTGGCGCGCGACAGGCTGTTCAGATATAGACCAAGCGGCGAAGTGCCGCTGTGGCTTCCGGTATTGGTGCCAAGACCCAGCAGGATCACAAGGGGCTTTTTCTCCTGCCTGGCAATATAAAGAAGGAACTTGATTCCGAGCATGATGTCGTCCTCCTGAAAGGCGATGGCATCCTCGCGGATCAGAAAAAAATCGCGAAGATAGGTTCTGGCTGGTTTCAAGCGGACAACGACCAGTTCCGATTCCGGCGCCGCCCCGGAGAAAAAAGCATCGGCATCTTCGGAACCGGCGGCGATCAGCGCCATCTGCGTGCCGTGGCGGAGAGGATCCGAGGTGGGGACGATGGAATGCGGATCTTCCGAGCGCAGCGCCTCGTTGATGTGGGAACGCTGGTAGACACTTCCGTAGTGCAGCGCATCGATCGGATCCGGCGTGCTAAGCCCCGCGCCCGGAACCGTCTGATCCCAGATGGCGGCGATGCGCGTGCTTCCATCCGGATCGCGTAACAAGGGATTTGTATAATCGATCCCCGTATCCACAATCCCAATCAGCGTCCCGCGCCCCTTGTTTCCCAGGAATGGCTGTTCTGCGGTCCGGGAAATTCCTGCGCTGTCCAGGCTGGATGTATCTAATATGGTATAAAGATTCGGGATCGAGTCATAGCCATACTGCTGGACTGAGAGCGGCAGCGCCTCCGCCAGAGACCGGTGCCAGATCACATACTCATGATTGACAAAATCATAGCAGCCGGAATCATTTTCCAAAATCTGGTTATAGGTAAAAGGAAAAAAACGTTCGATAAAATCAGCGGTTTGGTTGTCTGGAAGAGAAGAGCAATTCATAGCGTTTTCCATAGAGATTTTTTAGAATTTAAGATAAGATATGCGGTAAAATACGAAAGCTTCCCTATACTCTGTCGGAAAAACTTGTTATAATAAATATAAGTTAGATAATGACATTTATATGAGGAGGTGCCCTTATGAAAAAATATCTGTATATGATAGCTGCCCTGTTCGGTATCGATTATTTCTGCAAGGAAAACATAGAAGCCCAGAAACCGGAAGATTTTCCGCGCGACATGGAAAAAAGCCATGGAAAGATCCGCCTGTACCGCAATCACAACGACGGTTTCTGTTTTGGAGTAAAAAAAGAAAAGAAAGAACTGGTCCGCATGGTGCCGGTTGTCTTTACCTCGGCGGCAGCGGGCATTCTGACATGGTTATTGTGCCGGGACGAAGGCAGAAAAGCCGATCGGATCGGTTTTGCCCTCATCACGGCGGGTGGTTTAAGTAACCTGTATGACCGCCTCAAACGCGGTTATGTGGTAGATTATTTCAGCATCCGGTGTAAATATCTGGAAAAGGTCGTCTTTAATCTGGGAGACTTTTTCATCTTCGCAGGAAGCGCCCTGATCGCAGCCTCCGATCTGCTGGGAGCCGTCCGTGATCTTAGTTCTCCGGCAGAGGATCACATAAAAGCGCTCCGACTGCCGTGGCGAAAGACGGATGAGGCGGAATGATATAGTCGATTCCAAAGACATCGTGCATCTGATTGAAAATGTCAAAGGTCTTTGCAGCAGGTGCAAGGCTGGCGAGAGAACCGGTCAGGACGACATTCCGGGTGGTGTCCTGGCTGAGCGCTAGGGACGCCATCACACCCACATTTTCATAAATCATATTGAAAAGAGCGGCAGCCAGATCAGCATCCGAGGCGCCGCTTTTGATTCGCCCAAAATTGGCAGCGGTTAAGTCGGCGGCAAGTCCCGGGACATCTTCCTCCTGCACGTCGGCAATGCGGAGATCTGCCATGGCCTTATTGCCGCGCAGCGCCATCTCTGAGAGGGAAAAAATGTCGGTGACGCCGAGAAAACGCTCCGCCATGCCGACAAGTGTCCCACCGCCGACACCGCTTCCGCCCAGATGACGGAAGCCGTTTGTCTTGGAAGCGCGGATAAAGGCAGAGCCGGTTCCAAGGCTGACCACCAGCGCTTCATCAAGCCCGGACAGGTATAAGCCGCCGCGCCCGATGGCATCCAGCTCCAGGGCATGGATGGTCGGGATGCCGAAGATATTTTCATGGAAATACGTCGAACCGAGCCCGGTCAGGACGATTTTTTCAACATCGTCAAACGAAGCGCCCTGCTGATCCAGGAAACGCCCGAGAACACCGTAAGCCGAGGTGCGCGGGTCATCCGCGTGAACCTGAAGCGTACCAAGCAGAGTGCCATGCTCATCCAGCGCCGCCGCCTTGGTGCTGGAACTGCCAATGTCGATTCCGAGGGATAAATTCATTTGCTTATCTCCTTTATGATATTCCTGCTGCCACCGCGTTTTCTTACGGCACTTTCGGTTCCAAAAGTGCCTATCCGTGAACAGTAACGCTGGTTTGTATCTTTTATGACTGTAAGAATTGGATTGTTTTTATAAACATTATAGGGTAAAGTAAAATAAAGTGCAATGGAAGAATGTGGTCCGAATGTTCTTAAAATGATATTTCAAATGGATAACATAAAGATTTATATGTCACGCCCAAGCTTTGTTGAGATTCCGGCAGAGACTGAAATATGCTTTAATGATAAGGAAATAGTGACCGAAAATACGGGATATCAGGCATGGTGGAGCAGAGAGTATGAGGTCCATGTTTAATAAGGAGTTCTTTAAGTGTTCCCAGTTTACGCACATTAACAGATGTACTTTTTCCCTCGTTATTAATATAGCTTTTTGCAATATAAAAAGACTCCGAATTTTTTTGACACAAAAAAAAGCAGGTTCTATGCGGCCTGCAAGGTATTTTTCTATTATTCAACGGTCAAACTCCCGGAGACGGCAGAAGTATGGAAATGCAAGCCTGTATTTATTGACAGAACCTATGAAATACGGTAGAATCAACCTTAAAAAAGAGTAATCCCCTACATGGGGAGATAGGAGTTGAGTTTTTTGAGTTCTGGTGATGGGATACAGCTATTGATTTTGATACTTCTGCTTTTGATGTCGGCTTTCTTTTCTTCGACGGAGACGGCGCTGACGACGGTCAACAAGATCCGGGTGCGGACGCTGGCGGAGAATGGCGATAAGCAGGCAGAGTATGTATTGAAGATCATAGAGGATCCGAGCAAAATGCTGAGTGCGATTCTGATCGGCAACAATGTGGTAAACCTGTATGCGTCTTCTCTTGCGACGGTTCTTGCCACCCACATCTGGGGTAACAAGATCGTAGGGATTGCGACGGGCATTCTGACGCTTTTAATCCTGATTTTCGGCGAGATCACGCCGAAGACGGTTGCGACTATACAGGCTGAGCGGATTGCATTTCGGTTCGCTAAAATCATTTATTATATCATGACGGTGCTGACACCGGTCATTTTTGTGGTCAACCAGCTCTCGTTTTTAGTGTTGAAGCTGCTTCGCGTGGATGTGAAGGCAAAGGGCGAGTCCATCACGGAGGATGAGCTGCGGACGATCGTGGAGGTCAGCCACGAAGAGGGCGTCATCGAGTCCGAAGAGAAGAAGATGATCAACAATGTGTTTGATTTTGGGGACGCCGTGGCGCGCGATGTCATGCTTCCGAAGGTCAACATGACGTTTGTGGACGTGGATGCGACGTATGACGAGCTGATGGAGGTATTCCGCAGTGAGAAATACACGCGTTACCCGGTCTATGAGGAGACGACGGACAATGTCATCGGTGTTCTGAACATCAAGGATATTTTCTTAAAAGGCGGGGAAGAGGGCTTTTCTGTCCGGAAATATCTGCGGAAACCTCTCTATACATATGAGTTTAAGAAGGTTGCTGAGCTGATGCGCGAGATGCGGAAAGCAGCGATCAGCATCGTGATCGTGCTCGACGAGTACGGTTCGACGGTCGGTCTTATCACGCTGGAAGATATGCTGGAGGAGATTGTCGGAGATATCCGGGACGAGTACGATGGAGACGAGGAAAAGTCCATACAGCGCATCGCCCCGCGGGAATACATGGTAGACGGTTCGGTCAAACTTGACGATCTGGATGAACGCCTGAATCTGGAACTCCAGTCAGACGAATATGATTCCATTGGCGGACTGGTGATCGGACTTTTGAACCATCTTCCACAGGAAAAAGAAGAGGTTGTGGTGGAAAACGTCCGCCTCGTCGTCGAATGTGTGGATAAGAACCGGATCGATAAGATCAGGCTGTATCTGCCCATACAGGAAGAGAAAGAAGAATAGAGATAAAAAATTGGAGGATAAAGGCGTATGCTTTTATCCTCTTTTTGTAATGGTGTTCTGATGCGATCAGCTCAGCTCAGCAT
>ERZ860388.1573-NODE-1573-length-14371-cov-3.439159_pt1 | contig 14371 bp, 6 predicted proteins | sample MGYA00509978_ERZ860388 | MGnify/ENA primary metagenome ERZ860388 (study PRJEB30046, sample SAMN00715225) | human gut metagenome | study: EMG produced TPA metagenomics assembly of the A metagenome-wide association study of gut microbiota in type 2...
AAGTTTAAAGATTATGAAGAAAATAAGTTCTTTAGTTAGAAAAATCCTCAGTGAAGTAGGTCGTAACGAAATGCTTGCATGGGGGTACAGAATTGAAAAATGAGAGAGAGAACATTAGCTAAGTTTGCAGTGGGGATACGTTATTGAAAGCGTTATCCCCACTTTTTTTGCTTCTTATAAGTCCCGGATATTGTATTCACTGTTTTTTTCGATAGAAGAAGGTTGTGTACGACAAAACAGTTACCGTCCGAGTTAGTTTCCTTTGCTTGAAACTAAAGTTTCATCAGTTAGAAACTATGGTTTCATCGGTAAGAAACTAATGGTTTTAAGTAACTGAAACTGAAGTTTCCAGCGTATGGAACCAGGGTTTCGAGCCGCGAAACCAACAGTGTTAAGGCGTAGTGTCAGTTTTTCATGTTCAATCCAATTCCAGGTGACAGCATTATTGCCGTCACTTGCTGCTGTCACTTGTTGCTGTCACATCTTTAGTTGCTCATAATCATTTGGTTAGGTCGTGTTTCGTGACAGGTGACAGATATATATCATAAACAATTTGTTAGGAGAGGATTAATGGCGATAACTCTGTTTTATGATCACAATCATTGTGGTTGTTATATCTGTTATGATTGTGCAAATCTATTATATTTATTCAAAAAAAGATGATTGTTTAAACTTTATTTCTTTACTTTGTTATTTATACAGTGAGGCTTATAGCGAACTTAAACTAGAAAGATTATGAAAATAAGGCAGATTTGTATGGTGGTGCTGTTATGGTTGGGAGTGATTCCGGCAGTGCAGGCACAGAGTTTCGACAAATTATGGAAAGAAGTAGAACAGGCAGGAAAAAAGAGTTTGCCTAAAACAGTAATAAAATTGACTGACGAGATTTACCGGAAAGGAGAAAAAGAAAAGAATTCCGCCCAGATGCTGAAGGCATATATGTGGAGGATGAAATATCAGGAAATAGTGACTCCCGACAGTTTTTATGTCGGTCTGACCGGGTTGGAACAATGGGCGAAACAAACAAAACAGCCTATGGACCGTGCTATATTGCACTCATTGATAGCGGGAATCTATGCTGATTATGCAGCCAATAACCAATGGGAGCTCCGGAGAAGGACGGAAATCGTGGAGGAAGCTCCTTCCGCAGATCTACGCGAATGGACAGCAAATATATTCGTAGAGAAAGTGCGGACAAATGTGAAAGAGGCTCTGGCAGACTCTGTGCTGCTGCTCAAAACGTCCTCACGCGATTATATTCCTTTTGTGGAATTAGGGGAGACTAGTGAATATTATCACCATGATATGTATCATTTGTTGGCTTCCCGTGGCATAGAATCCTTGAACCGGATAGAAAGACTTAGTAGCGGAACATTACCGGGCGATATTTCTTCGGATCCGGTAAAACAGGATATTATATCTATCTATGGAAATATGATTTCCGCCTATCAGGCAGCCGGTCTGAACGAAGGATACGTGTTGGCACTGCTCAACTATTTGCAGTGGCGACGCATGGCGGATCAGGCGTTCCGTTCCTTCCAGGCTAAAAACGGGTTGATAGGACTGACGCAAGATCCTTATTTGGCTGCATTGAATGAACTGAAAAGCAAATTCAAATCGGAACCGATATGTGCTGAAGTTTATTTGGCGCAAGCTCAGTTTGCAATTGAAAAAGACCAGCCGGTAAGTGCCTTGAAACTGTGTGACGAGGCAATCGGACTTTATCCGTCTTACCATAGGATTAATGCTTTGAAGAATCTGAGGCAGGAGATTCTATCTCCTTATTTGAATGTCAATGTGATCAGCCAGGCTTTTCCCGGCGAAGAAATTAAACTGAGAGCTTCGCATAAGAATCTGGACGGTTTTACGGTACGCCTTTTTAATAAAGCGAAGAAGTTGGTGAAGGAACAGCATTATTCGGTTCTTCGTCCGGAAGATTATCGGACGCAGGACACGGTGTTCACTTTCAAGTCCCCGGAAGTGGGAGCTTACGTCATGCGTATTGTTCCTGATATTCGTGCCAAGCGGGATAGTGAAAGTGAGTTTAACGTGACCCGCTTCAAAGTGTTGACGTGCCGTTTGCCGGGGCAACAGTATGAAGTGGCGGCCTTGGATGCTCAAACCGGGCATCCTGTACCCAACGCAAAGATAATATTGTATAGTAATGACGAAAAAGTGTTGCAGGAGTTTACGACGGGAGAAGAAGGAAAAGTGGTGTTCCCCTGGAAATCCGAATACAGATATTTGAAAGCTTCGAAAGGCGTGGATACAGCCATGCCGAAACGAAGTATTTACGGCGGAAGCTACGGTTATTACGATGATGAGGATGAAGCGACGGAAAGTATGACGTTATTGACCGACCGTTCCTTGTACCGTCCCGGTCAGACAGTGTATGTGAAAGGTATTGCTTATATGCAGAAATCGGATACAGCCAATGTGCTTCCCGGTAAAGATTATACTGTAACTTTGTTGGACACAAATAATCAGGAAGTGGGGCGTAAGTCGGTACGTACCAATGAGTTCGGTTCGTTTACCACCGATTTCGCATTACCTTCGGCCTGTCTGAACGGAATGTTTTCTTTGACGGCGGGAGAAAGTAGAACGAATATCCGTGTGGAGGATTATAAACGTCCGACATTCGATATTACGTTTGAAAAGCAAACGGAAAGTTACCGACTCGGAGATGAAGTGCAGGTAAAAGGCAAGATACAGTCTTATAGCGGTGTGATGCTTCAGGACCTTCCGGTGAAGTATATGGTGAAGCGTTCTGTTCGCAGTTTCTGGAGGATTTCGGAGGCTGTACAGATTGCTTCGGGTGAAGTGACTGCCGACGGGAACGGAGAATTTACGATCCCGGTTCGCCTGGAAGAAAGTGCAGATTATAAGAATAATGATAAAATATATTATCGTTATTCTGTTGAAGCGACTGTTACCAATGCGGCAGGTGAAACACAGTCGTCTACGGAGATGATTTCGGCAGGACAGCGTTCATTGATTTTGCAGACGGAGTTGAAAGAAAAGATTTGCAAGGATAGGCCGTTCAACATTGTGTTTGAAGCACAGAATCTGAACGGACAGCCTGTGGAAGTGAAAGGTACATACTCTTTATATCCGGCGAAAGATAAGGATTACAAGCAACTGGACGAGAAACCGGTTGCAACCGGAACATTTACTTCTAATAAGGAAATGACCTTCAATTGGGGGAAATTTTCTTCCGGGCCGTATGTGCTGAAGACAACGGTGAAAGATAACCAGGGAAAAGAAGTGACGGCGGAAGCAAATACGATTCTTTTCTCTTCTGACGACAAACGTCCGCCTGTTCAGTCCGCCGTGTGGTTCTATGCAGAGAATACGGAATTTGACACTGCTCATCCGGCGGTATTCTATTTCGGAACTTCGGAAAAGGATACCTATATAATGATGAATGTATTTTGCGGTGATAAACTGCTGGAAAGCAAGGCACTGAATCTGTCCGATACGATTGTTCGTTTTCAATATCCGTATCAGGAAAGTTACGGTAACGGTATCTTCGTGAACTTCTGTATGGTGAGGGACGGACAGGTTTATCAGGAACGGGTTCAGGCGAGAAAAGGTTTGCCGGACAAGACATTGGTGATGAAGTGGGACGTATTCCGTGATAAATTGCGTCCCGGACAGAAAGAGGAATGGAAACTGACAATCAAGACACCGCAGGGACAGGCTGCTCATGCCGAAATGTTGGCGACGATGTATGATGCCTCACTTGATAAAATCTGGAACCGCCGGCAGGATTTCCGGGTTTACTACCAGCAACTGCTTCCTTATTCCGATTGGATGAACGGATATGTTGGAAATAACTCCTACAATTATTGGTGGGATCGTAAGTCTCTCAAAGTACCTGCAATGTTGTATGACAGATTCGCTATGCAGCCTGATATAAGAAATGCATATGCGATGTCAGAATCCATAGCTGATGGAGTAGTGGTCAGAGGATATGCAGTGCAAAAGAAAATGTCGGTGACAGGCAGCGTTGTAAGCCGGAGCAATGCGGTGAGATATGCATCGGCGCTAGTTTCCGAAGATGCTGCGGATACAATGTTTGAATCGGAGTTAGTGCCAATGGCAGCAGGAAAGGCCGATGCCGCTTCCGGAGAAGAAGCGCTTCCTGAAGCTCCTGCCGGCTTGCGTACAAATCTTGCCGAGACTGCTTTCTTCTATCCCCAACTCCGTACCAATGAGCAGGGAGAGGTTTCTTTCTCTTTCACTATGCCCGAAAGTCTGACACGTTGGAATTTCCGTGGATATGCTCACACCAAGGGAATGTTAATGGGAACGCTGGACGGAGAAGCTATTACCAGTAAAGAATTTATGCTGACCCCGAATCTGCCACGTTTCGTGCGTGTGGGCGATAAGACCTCTATTGCTGCCTCTGTCTCTAACATGACTGGCAAGCCGCAAGCAGGAACAGTAAGCATGATTCTTTTCGATCCGGTGACGGAGAAGGTTGTCGACACACAGAAACAGAAGTTCTCCGTTGAGGCAGGCAAGACAATTGGCGTGAACTTCATGTTTACCGTCAGTGATAAATACGAGGTACTGGGTTGTCGGATGATAGCCGATAGCGGCACATTTAGCGACGGAGAGCAACAATTGGTTCCGGTACTCAGCAACAAGGAACATTTGGTAGAGACACTGCCCATGCCTATACGTGGAGAAGAAACTCGCACCTTCTCGCTCGACAGTTTGTTCAACCGGCATAGTAAAACGGCAACAGACCGTAAACTGACGATTGAATTTACCGGAAATCCTGCTTGGTATGCTATTCAGGCATTGCCTTCTTTGAGCCTTCCGGTCAATAATAACGCTATTTCATGGGCTACCGCCTACTATGCGAATACATTGGCTTCGTATATAATGAACAGTCAGCCACGCATCAAGGCTGTGTTTGATAGCTGGAGACTTCAGGGCGGTACGAAGGAAACCTTCTTGAGCAACTTGCAAAAGAATCAGGAAGTGAAGAATATTCTGTTGTCCGAATCTCCGTGGGTACTCGAAGCACAGACTGAAGAACAGCAGAAAGAGCGTATCGCTACACTGTTCGACTTGAATAATATCCGTAACAATAATATCGCTGCACTGACCAGATTGCAGGAATTGCAAAATTCCAACGGTGCCTGGTCATGGTATAAAGGAATGAACGGCAGCGGTTATGTCACGGCCTATATTGCCGAATTGAATGCTCGCCTTGCTCTGCTGACCGGTGAGAAGTTGAACGGACCAGCACTTGCTTTACAGGAAAAGGCGTTGACTTATCTTCACCAATCAGCTTTGGAAGAATACAAAAATATTCTTAAAGCACAGAAAGAAGGAGTGAAGTTCACAGGAGTGTCGGACTCTATCCTGCAATATTTGTATATTGTCGCTATTTCCGGCGGACAGGTTCCTGCTGCCAATAAAGCTGCGTATGCTTATTATCTTTCTAAAGTGAAAGAGTTGCTTCCGGCAGCTTCAATGAATACGAAGGCGATTGCTGCTATCGTGCTCGATAAAGCCGGACAAAAGAAAGAAGCGCAGGAATTTGTTGCTTCTCTGAAAGAACATCTGACAAAGACGGACGAACAGGGGATGTTCTTCGCTTTCAACGAGAATCCTTATGCATGGGGAGGAATGAGGATGCAGGCTCATGTAGACGTTATGGAAGCTTTGGAATTGATCGGCGGAAACAGCGAAACGGTGGAAGAAATGAAACTCTGGCTGTTGAAACAGAAGCAGACGCAACAATGGGATTCCCCTGTAACTACGGCAGATGCGGTGTATGCACTGTTGATGAAAGGTACTAATTTGCTTGACAATCAGGGCGATGTACGGATTGTGATTGCCAATGAAGTACTGGAAACGGTGAGTCCGAGCAAGACTACGGTGCCGGGACTGGGATATATCAAACGTTCGTTTACACAGAAGAATGTCATGGATGCCCGCAAGATTGAAGTGGAAAAGAGAAATCCGGGGATTGCCTGGGGAGCTGTTTATGCAGAATATGAATCGCCGATCAAGGATGTGAAGCAACAGGGAGGTGAGTTAAATGTACAGAAACAATTATATGTGGAACGTACGGTGAATGATACCCCTCAGCTGCAACCGGTCACGGCAAAGACGGTGCTTCAGGTAGGTGATAAGGTTGTTTCCCGTTTGAGTATCCGTGTAGACCGTGCAATGGACTTTGTACAGTTGAAAGATCAGCGTGGCGCTTGTTTCGAGCCGATCGGCAGTGTCTCCGGTTATCGCTGGAATAACGGAATCGGCTATTATGTGGACATTAAAGATGCTTCTACCAATTTCTTCTTCGATCACTTGGGGAAGGGAGTTTATGTACTGGAATATAGTTACCGTGTCAGTCGTGCGGGAACTTACGAAACGGGGCTGGCAACCATGCAATGTGCCTATGCGCCGGAATATGCTTCTCATTCGGCTTCAATGACGGTAGAAGTGAAATAATTAACTTATTAACGGTGAACGGTAAACGTTCACCGTTAATAATCCTTTCAATACGTTTCATATCTCATCTAAAACTCCTACATTTGTACACCAAAATAAAATATATCACATGAAACGTAGTTTACTATCTATATTTTTTCTGCTTATTGTCACTTTGGCAGCTGTCGCCCAACCTCGTATTTCTTCTAATAAGGAGACGCACAACTTCGGACAAATAGAATGGAAACGTCCGGTGACAGTGGAGTATACCATTACCAATACCGGAAATCAGCCTTTGGTGCTGACCAACGTCACCACTTCTTGTGCCTGTGCCGTGGCCGACTGGACAAAAGAACCGATTGCTCCCGGAGCGAAAGGTATTGTAAAGGCTTCATTTGATGCCAAAGCATTGGGACGTTTCGAGAAGTCGGTCGGTATTTATAGCAATGCTACTCCGAATCTGGTTTATCTGAAGTTTACGGGTGAAGTGGTGCAGGAAATAAAGGATTATACGAAGACTCATCCTTTCGCTATCGGTAATATCCGTATCGACCGGGATGAATTTGCCTTCCCCGATGTATATCGCGGACAGCAACCAACTATGACGTTCAGCATTGCCAACCTTTCCGACCGTCCTTATGAACCGGTACTGATGCATCTTCCTCCTTACCTGAAAATGGAGGCGGAACCTAAAGTGCTGCTCAAAGGAAAGAAAGGAACTGTCAAACTGACGCTGGACGCCAGCCAACTGAATGATTACGGATTGACACAGACTTCCGTCTATCTCTCCCGTTTTGCCGGTGATAAGGTCAGTGAGGATAATGAAATTCCCGTTTCGGCTATTCTACTTCCCGATTTCTCGCGGATGACGGCGAAAGATTCGTTGGACGCACCGGCTATCCGTATCTCGGAAACAAATATAGACCTCAGTGTACCATTGATAAAGAAAAAGAAAGCCAGCTACAATATCTTGATTGCTAATGCCGGAAAGACTCCGTTAGTAATCAGTAAGTTGCAGGTGTTTAATTCTTCTGTGGGCGTTAGTCTGAAAAAGACCGTGCTGCCGCCGGACGGAATGACGAAGCTGAAAGTAACGATTCGTAAGCGTGACGTCGGTAATAAGAAGCATCATTTACGCATTCTTATGATTACAAACGACCCGTTGAATCCCAAAGTTGAAATCAATATCAAACGCTAAATTCTATGGCTATGGAACATCCTGAAAATAGTGGAGAATACAAAGGGCTTGCTGTCAACAAAGGCATCGAGCAGCCTTCGTCTGTAAATCCTTACCTGAAACGTAAGCCGAAAAAGCGTCAGCTTTCGGTGGCGGAGTTTGTTGAGGGGATTGTGAAAGGCGACATTACTATTTTGAGCCAGGCTGTGACATTAGTGGAAAGTGTGAAACCGGAACATCAGGCCGTAGCACAAGAGGTGATAGAGAAATGCCTGCCTCATTCCGGAAATTCTGTCCGTATAGGTATCAGCGGAGTTCCCGGCGCGGGAAAGAGTACTTCGATAGATGTATTCGGTTTGCACGTGCTTGAAAAAGGAGGAAAGCTGGCTGTGTTGGCTATCGACCCCAGTAGCGAACGTAGTAAAGGCAGTATCTTAGGAGATAAGACGCGTATGGAACAGCTTTCCGTACATCCGAAGTCATTTATCCGCCCTAGCCCCTCGGCAGGTTCGTTGGGAGGAGTGGCACGCAAAACGCGTGAGACGATTGTACTCTGCGAGGCTGCCGGATTCGATAAGATTTTTGTGGAAACCGTCGGGGTGGGACAGAGTGAAACGGCTGTTCATTCTATGGTAGATTTCTTCCTGCTGATTCAGTTGGCAGGTACAGGAGACGAGTTGCAAGGCATTAAGCGCGGTATTATGGAAATGGCCGACGGCATTGTGATCAACAAGGCCGACGGGGATAATCTGGAACGTGCAAAACTGGCTGCTACTCAATTTCGTAACGCTTTGCATCTTTTCCCTGCTCCCGAATCGGGATGGACTCCCCAAGTGTTGACCTATTCCGGTTTTTATAATATCGGAGTGAAGGAGATATGGGATATGATTTATGAATATATTGACTTTGTGAAGACCAACGGTTATTTTGAATATCGTCGTAACGAGCAAAGTAAATACTGGATGTATGAAACGATCAACGAACAACTTCGTGACAGTTTCTATCATAATCCGAAGATTGAAGCCATGCTTCTGGAAAAGGAACAGCAAGTGTTGCAAGGAAATCTGACATCATTTATAGCCGCAAAGAGCCTACTCGATACTTATTTCGCAGACCTGAAACGGGACGACTAGAAAAAGAACGTTAAAAAGCGGATGAAAAAATAGGGGTGGTATGCTTTCTGATTGTATTTACATTCAGAGAACCATGAATATTGGACACAGAATATTATTTATTGACTTAAAATACCTTATGAACAAAACCTTGTTAACAGGTCTTCTGTGCTGCACCCTCACAGTACAGAGTTTCGCAGACCAACCTTTAGAAGGGTTTACCTATGCTACCTTGAATGCTCCGACAGGAGCGGAGTGGGAATCTCCCGAAAACTTGGCACTCAATAAGGAGCAGCCGCATGCTTATTTCTTTCCGTTTCAAGACTTGGAAAGTGCTCGCAAAGTATTGCCCGAAAACAGTAAGTTCTGGCAGTCTCTCAATGGCGACTGGAAGTTTCATTGGGCACCCGACCCCGATTCCCGTCCGGCAGATTTCTATCAGACGAATTATGATGTGACTTCGTGGGACGTAATCCCTGTACCGTCGAGCTGGAATATCTATGGTATTCAGAAAGACGGAAGCTTGAAGTATGGAACTCCTATTTATGTCAATCAACCGGTTATCTTCCAACATAGCGTGAAGGTAGACGACTGGCGCGGAGGAGTGATGCGTACTCCGCCCGCTAACTGGACTACTTATAAGCACCGTAATGAGGTTGGTTCCTTCCGCCGCGATTTTGAGATTCCTCAGGATTGGGACGGCAGGGAAGTATTCATCAGTTTCGACGGTGTGGATTCTTTCTTCTATCTTTGGATTAACGGTAAGTATGTGGGGTTCTCCAAGAACTCGCGCAATACCGCTAATTTCAATATTACCCCTTATCTTCAGAAAGGCAAAAATATCGTAGCAGCCGAAGTATATCGTAGCTCGGATGGTTCATTTCTGGAGGCACAGGATATGTTCCGTCTGCCGGGTATCTTCCGTACGGTAGCTTTGTACTCGGTTCCCAAGGTTCATTTCCGTGACTTGGTGGCTATTCCCGATTTGGACGCTACTTATACGGATGGTTCTTTGACTATCAACGCCGATATCCGTAACTTGGATAAAAAGGCAGCCAAGGATTATAAAGTATATTATTCTTTGTATGCCAATAAACTGTATTCTGATGAAAATACGTTGGTAGACGGCGTTTCATCTCCGGTAATAGAGAAGATCGTTCCGAATGAGATTGGTAAGGTTCAAACTGTTTTTCAGGTGAAGGCTCCTAACAAGTGGTCGGCGGAGTTTCCTTATCGCTATACGCTTGTTGCTGAACTGAAAGATAAAAAGAACAGGACTATTGAAACGGTTTCTACTATCGTAGGTTTCAGGAAAGTGGAAATCAAAGATACACCTGCGTCAGAAGATGAGTTCGGGCTTGCCGGACGCTATTATTATGTGAACGGAAAGACCGTTAAACTGAAAGGGGTGAACCGTCATGAATCCAACCCTGCTGTGGGACATGCCATTACCCGTGAGATGATGGAAAAAGAAATTATGCTGATGAAGCGTGCTAACATCAATCATGTTCGTAACTCTCACTATCCGGATGATCCGTATTGGTACTTCCTGTGCAACAAATATGGTATCTATCTGGAAGATGAGGCTAACATCGAATCACACGAATATTATTATGGTGCCGCTTCGCTTTCTCATCCGGTGGAATGGAAAAATGCTCATGTGGCTCGTGTTATGGAAATGGTGCATGCCAATGTCAACAATCCTTCTATCGTGATTTGGTCGTTAGGTAATGAGGCCGGTCCGGGTAAGAATTTTGTGGCGGCTTATGATGCGTTGAAGAAGTTCGATACTTCCCGTCCCGTACAATATGAACGTAACAATGATATTGTTGATATGGGTTCGAATCAGTATCCGTCTATCGGTTGGGTACGTGGTGCTGTACAGGGGAAATATGATATTAAATATCCGTTCCATATCTCCGAGTATGCTCATTCAATGGGAAATGCTTGCGGTAATCTTATTGATTATTGGGAAGCTATGGAGTCTACCAACTTCTTCTGTGGCGGTGCTATATGGGATTGGGTAGACCAGTCCATGTATAATTACGATCCGAAAACGGGTACGCGTTATCTGGCTTATGGAGGTGACTTCGGCGATACTCCCAATGATGGGCAGTTTGTAATGAACGGAATCGTGTTCGGAGATCTGGAACCGAAACCTCAATATTATGAAGTGAGAAAAGTATATCAGAATATCGGAGTGAAAGCTGTCGATGTTGAGAAGGGTGTCTTTGAGATCTTCAATAAGTATTATTTCAAGAATCTGGCGGACGACTGCTATTTGATGTGGTCCGTTTATGAGGACGGCAAGGCTATTCAGGCAACTCTGAAGAAAGACATCAATCTGGCTCCCCGCCAGCGGATGCAAATCTCTCTTCCCTATAATCGTGCTGCGTTTAAAAAAGATGCGGAGTACTTTGTGAAAGTGCAGTTTATATTGAAAGACAAGATGCCTTGGGCTGATAAAGACTTCGTAATGGCGGAAGAACAGGTACTGGTGAAGGAAGCTACGGATCGTCCGTTAATCAGTGAAGTGGCTGGCGCTACTGCGGGAAGTCTGAAGAGTCGTATGAACCCGAGTACAGAGAGAATCGAAATTAAAGGGGACGGCTTTGAAGCGGAATTCGATCAGCAGACCGGAAGTATTTATAGCTTGAAATACGGCGATAAAACAATTATTGCGGCCGGAAACGGACCGAAACTTGATGCACTTCGTGCCTTTACAAACAATGATAACTGGTTCTATGCTCCTTGGTTTGAATATGGTTTGCATAACCTGCAACATAAAATGATAGAGGTAACAGCTCGTGAGAAGGATGGTAAAATGGTATTGAGTTTTACCGTAGAATCGCAGGCGCCGAATGCTGCAAGCATTAAAGGGGGGACCAGTTCCGGTAAGAATAGTATTGTGGAACTGACAGACCGGAAATTTGGAGCCAATGACTTTAAGTTTATTACCAATCAGGTGTGGACGGTTTATCCGGACGGTTCTATCGAATTGCAGTCCAGTATTACTTCTACTCGTCCCAGCCTGACTTTGCCACGTCTTGGCTATGTGATGAAAGTTCCTCAGGAATATGCTAACTTTACTTATTATGGTCGTGGACCGATTGATAACTATGCCGACCGTAAGAGTGGCCAGTTCATAGAGCAACATACGAATACGGTAGCGGGTGAGTTTGTGAATTTCCCGAAGCCGCAGGATATGGGTAATCATGAAGATGTACGTTGGTGTGCATTGACGAATCAGGCAGGACAAGGGGCAGTCTTTATAGCTACCGATCGCCTGTCGGTGTCTGCACTTCAATATTCTGCTCTTGATTTGATCCTGGCTTCTCATCCATATCAATTGCCTAAAGCAGGTGATACTTATTTGCATCTGGATTGTGCAGTTACTGGTTTGGGTGGTAATAGCTGCGGTCAAGGTGGCCCTCTTGTTCAAGACAGGGTATTTGCCGGTCATCATAATATGGGCTTTATTATCCGTCCGGCTGTTGGTGCGAATTTGGCAGCTGTTGCTAATGTTGCTCCTGCCGGAGATATTCCTTTGTCTATCACACGTACTCCTGCCGGGATGGTAGAATTGACGTCGGCAAAGAAAGACGCTGTATTCTGCTATACGATTGACGGTAGTAAAAAGGTACAGGAATATACAGAACCTATTCCTTTGCGTAATGGAGGTACTGTGAAAGCATGGTATAAGGACAATAAGGATATTAGTGCCGTTATGAAGTTTGAAAAGATAGAAAGTATCCAGATGCAGGTGGTATATGCCAGCAGCCAGGAATCAGGCGATGGAGATGCAGCTAATCTGGTTGACGGTGATCCTAGTACGATATGGCATACAATGTATTCAGTAACGGTTGCCAAATATCCGCATTGGGTGGATCTTGATGCAGGTGAAGTAAAAGAAATCAAAGGCTTTACCTATCTGCCGCGTCAGAATGGAAATAATGGTAATATCAAGGATTACTCTATTCAAGTCAGCATGGATGGTAAAGAATGGGGTGATCCGGTCAAGAAAGGTACTTTTGCTAATAACTCAAAGGAAAAGAGGGTGATGTTCGACAAGCCGGTAAAGGCACGTTATATTCGCTTTACTGCTTTGAGTTCGCAGAACGGACAAGACTTTGCGTCCGGTGCAGAAGTGACTATCCTGGCTAACTAGAATAAAACTATTCAGGCACAGATTACACGGACTTCACAGTTTTAGTCAATCAAAGGACTGTGAAATTTGTGTAATCCGTGTCTGATAACTAATAATGATTGGTGGTTATTACAATTCCCTTCCCGCTTTCTCGAAATCAGCCTTCGACTTACTTTGCGTTACAATATATACACCGAGAAATACGAGCGCAATGGCAAGTCCTTTCTGCCAGCCGAAACTTCCGATTCCCATAATAATGGCAGCAATCGTAGCCACAATCGGCTGCATATAATTATACATACTGACAACGGTAGGACGAAGCAGTTTTTGTGCCGTCATAATGCAGAGATAGGCTAGGAAACTTCCCCCTAATACTACATAGAGCACTTGTATGATAGCAACGGTGGAAATAGAGGTCCACTGAATCGTTGAGATGTCATAATAGGAGAAAGGTATATAACATATCGAGGCGTAAACGAACATCCATTTATTGATTGTTACCGCTGAATACTGCTGAGATAGTCCTTTGAATACCGTCAGATAGATAGAGAAACTGATTTGTGCTACCAGACAGAGCAAGTCGCCGATAAGGTTTCTGTTACCGCCACTTGCAGCCTGACTACTTAAAATAAGGATAAGTGCCCCCATAGCACCTACAAAAATTCCCAATACCTTCTTGTTTGTAATCGGTTCTTTCAGATAAATGGCAGCCACAATCATGGTTACTATCGGCAAAGTAGTAGTTACGATAGAGGCGTCGATAGGCGAAGTCATGGAAAGTCCGAAAATAAAGATCCCCTGATTAAATACTAAGGCAAACAGAGAAGCAAAGAAAATCTTTAGCATATCCCTGTGGTTGACGTGCTCTTGTTTACAGAATATAGATAACATCCAGAAAGCAGCCGCAGCTCCTATCATACGGAATGTAGTGACGGAAAGAGCGGAAAACTCTTGCAGAGCCGATTTACCAATAGGAGCCATTAAGCCCCACATAACGTTTGCTGTCAACGCAAACAGATGACCGTGTAGATTCTTACTTTTGTCCATGCTGATAATAGTGATTTAATATAATCTTATAAGAATAACATCTAATTAGAAAAAACGGTTGGCAAAGGTAACTTTTTTATTCTTGTATTTTCTCAATCCGGTAAATAAACTGACATACTTTGAGAAAAAATGGCAAGGGGAATAATTCTTCCCTGCACAGACAAAAACTTAATCATAATAAGCATTTGATAAATGATAAAGAAAGGTGTTGTGGTAGACATTGCGATACTATGTAATCATCTTCCCGGCGGACTACTGCCAGACCGCGTCCTCGTCCACACCGGAGATAGAAATGAAGTAGTCTCATTTCTGTTGAAACAGAGAAAGGAGAAGACGATAAAACAAAATGTCCCGTTTGTGCATGAAAACGGGACATTTTATTTATATTTGCCTTGATTAAACTTGAATATTATGGAACAACAAGCCAATTATATC
>ERZ860388.1585-NODE-1585-length-14232-cov-3.382027_pt1 | contig 14232 bp, 10 predicted proteins | sample MGYA00509978_ERZ860388 | MGnify/ENA primary metagenome ERZ860388 (study PRJEB30046, sample SAMN00715225) | human gut metagenome | study: EMG produced TPA metagenomics assembly of the A metagenome-wide association study of gut microbiota in type 2...
AATAATTTTAGGGTCTTCAGCACCAGGCATACCGGTAGAGGTATAGGTGATAACACCTGGCAAGTTACCTGTAAGAGCTTGTCCAAGACTGGTCACACCACCAGCACGTTCCAGAGTTTTCGAGTTAGTTTGTGTGATAGACCCCACCAGACTCTTCTTTTTCTGCTGGCCATAACCTACCACAACAACCTCTTCCAAAGCCTGTGAATCGTCTTCGAGTATCACTTTAATCTTATCTACCTTGTCTGTTATCCGTATTACTTTTTCGCGCATACCGATAAACGAAACTACAAGAGCTTTGGTTTCTTGAGGAAGTGAAAGACGGAAATTACCATCGATATCTGTAATTGCACCTATTGAATGATTGTTTTGTACTACTACATTTGCACCGACAATGGGCTCACCGTTCGTATCCGTAACCACACCTGTGATGGTTTTCTTGCCTTGAGCCATAACCACTGCCGAGAATATCAGCAATAGCATAAGCAAGAATGGAATCTTTCTGAATTTGAATTTGTTATTTCTCATGTACTTCATTAGATTTGTTAAACTAGTATTACCACACCTTGCCGACCAAATACCATTTCATGCACTATAATAATGCTTTGTGCATTTGTTATTATCTTTTCAATTAAGAATATCAATAAAAACAAATAATGGGTAACCTTAGCTTTCTTTTTTATATTTCTCATCATTATTAAATTAAGACTAATTGATTAGTTTATCTTTCTCATTTTTCCGACGAAAAACAACTACCCCTCAGCTATCATTGAAAATAAATACATGTTTCATAATGTACATTTTTTAAGGTTAATAAATAATCCAACACATTTATCCTATAATATCCTTATAGCAATGCAAAGTTACGTATGCTAGTATTTTTATACCTTTTTTTTAGATACATATGATTTAAGAAAAGTATTATTATATATTAATTTTGATACATTTAATGATAATATTGCAACCCCTTCTATTATTTTCATTTCAACAGAAAGAGTATAATCACTTATAATTAGATCAATAGGTATACCCACCATATTAGAATATGATGCAATAACAAAACCTGAAAATCATATTTAAACAGCACAAAGTTGCACTAGCATCACAAATAAACACCCTTTCATTGTATTATATGAGCTAATTCTTCATCAGAAGAATCTGAATATGCACTCATAAATTCTTTAGGTGTCATCTTAAAATATTCATGAAAAGAGTTTGTAAAATAAGAATGCGACTTAAATCCAACTTTATAGGCAACCTCAGATATATTCACCTCATGCTTTGCTAATAAATAAGCAGCTTGTTTCAAACGAATTGATTTTATCAGATTGACCGGAGAGATATTCATACATTCTTTCAGCTTTCTGTTCAAATGCACTCTACTAAGGCCAATATCTCTGCTCAACTCATACACCGTATATTCCGAATTCTCTATATTCTTTTTTATCGCATCCACTACACGCAAAACAAGTTTATCATTATAAGAATCCAAAGTTGTCTCTTCATATTTACACTCTGCGTCCATCTGCAGCCTATTCTTTATAATTTCACGAGTTGATATGGCCTGTGTAATACTCCCCTTCAAAACCTCCAGTGAAACAGGCTTTGTCAGAAATCTATCGGCCCCACTATTCATACACATAGCCATACTTTCCTCATCAGTCAATGAAGTCAGAACGATGACTGGCACACAACTGGTTTTTACATTAGATTTAACCTTCTTACAAAGCTCTATTCCACCAATTTGTGGCATAATTAAATCAGTAATGATTGCGTCCGGAACGTTTCCAAAGATATCTTGTAAGGCCTCTTTTCCATTACTAAAGATTCTTATATTATAAATTCTGGAAAGTTCCATCGAAAGATAATGAAGCAAATCATTATTATTATCAACAATAACAACATTTTTTTTATTAGTAACCACCGAACGCTCTTCGTTATCTTTCAATTGTATATTAATAAATTCAGAGACATTGTCTATCTTTTCTATCTTTGAACGGTGTATCGAATATAAATCCTCCACTGTATCAACAACTTCCATTTCATTTTTACTTAAATGAACATTACCTAATGGAATATCTACAATAAAAGCAACCCCCTTATCGTCAACATTACAAGCTTTAATAAGTCCATGATGCAATTCGGTTATTACTTTAGCCAAATGCAATCCAATTCCCGACCCTTCCTGCTCATGATGCTCATCAACACGGACAAAACGCTGAAAAATACGTTCCAAATTTTCCTCGTTGATCGTTTGACCCGTATTATAAATCTTAATTTCTACATATTTTTTGATAATGGAAGGTAATCCTATTCTTTCTTTTTTCTTTTTAGTCTCAACGCAAACATCAATAGAGCCATATTCAGGAGTAAACTTAAAAGCATTAGATAACAAGTTAAATATAACCTTATCAAAATTGGCCACATCAATCCATGTCTTTAAATCATTATAAGAAGAGTGAAATGCAAAATTTATATGTTTTTGAGTAGCTAGTCCTTCAAAAGACTTCATTATATCTTGCAGAAAAATAATTAAGTCTATTTCATTGAATTTCAAGCTTAATTGTCCATTATCTATTTTTCTCATATCCATGATCTGATTTACTAAACGTAAAATACGTTGTAAATTTCGATACATCAAATTATAGATTTCTTTCTGTTGAGGACGTTGCTCTTTCTCTCTAAACTTATTAAGAGGCGTCATCACTAAAGTTAGGGGAGTACGAATTTCATGTGACAGATTAGTAAACATGCGTAACTTAGCCTCTTTTATTTGCAGTTCTACTAGTTCTGCCTGACGTTTCCGTCTACGCAACCAATACGAATGCAAATATTTAGTAACTAAAGCCAATAAAAATGTGTAAATGATATACGCCCACCAAGAGCGATACCAAGGGGGCAAGACTCTTATTTTTATTGATTTGACTGCAGCCTTATCAAAATCACTACCCTCAATATAAGCCTTTAACTTAAACACATATTCTCCCGGAGGTAATTTACGATAAATGGCCGAACGATAAGCAGAAGGCATATATTGCCATGACTCTTCATAACCTTCCATCTTATATGCATAAACAATTTTATTGGGAGAAGCAAACTCTACAACTGAAAAATCCAAAGAAAATATAACATCGCTATAATTTAAAATAATACGAGTCGCCTGATCAATAGGAGCATCCAAAATTGATGATTCTGAATTAAATTTAATAGTTTCGTTCAAAACTGTCAATCGCGTAAAGAAAGGTTCTAGAACCGGCAATTCATAACTATTTACCCTTCTCGGATTAAACACTGTGAATCCGTTATTTCCTCCAAAATACAAATCTCCATTTTTATCAACAAAAGTTGCACCGAAACGGAATTCATTACTTTGCAATCCATCTTGAGAATAGTAGTTCTTAAATAATCCTGTAGAAGGAGTCAAACAAGATAGCCCATTCAATGTTCCTATCCAAACATCTCCTGCAGGAGTCTTCTGTAATGTTTCTATGACATCACATGGAAGTCCATCACTTCTTGTATAACGTTTTCCCTGCCCATTCTTTACATCATACCTGATTAATCCTCTATTAGTTCCTACCCACAAAGTATCCCCTCGTTGGCAACAAGCATTAATTTGAGTCTTCAGTTCCCTTTTGGGCATATTAATTTCCTGCATTTTTTTAATAGCATTGTCATAATAGTAAAGACCATAAGCTGTTCCCATCCACAGATCTCCGACACCATTCAGATATAAAGTAAACGTCCAAAACGGAGTATCCTCTTCCGTAATAGAAATTATTTCATTTGTTGAAAGAGAAATGGCTTTTACTCCATTACCCAAAGAGCCAACATAAAGAATATCCTGCAATTTATCATAGGCTAAACAACTTAACTTCATATCATGTAACTTCGAATATGGGACTATCTGCTTTTGTCCGGCAGCAAGAGTATATAATCCACCCAAATAAGTAGCAATCCAGATGGTCCCCCTTTTATCTTCAACCATAGCCATAATTGAATTATTAGTCAATTGGCTGTTATGTTTTGAGAAGTTCAAAATTTTATTGTTTCCAGAGATCAAGTATAATCCTCCCCCATCTGATCCCACCCATAATTCCCCATTTTGCGAGCGTAGTATAGAAGTCACACAAACACCACCATTTGCAGAGTCATTATTAGCATACAAGTTAACAGGACGGAATCCATAAGTAGACTTAGGAATCATAAAAAGTCCTCTCATATAAAGCCCAAGCCATAGATTTCCCTGTTTATCGTTCAATAATGCATGGATTTTACTGCTCTTCAACTGACCAAAAGGTGAAATTTCACCCAATGTCCATGTCGGACTATATATTTCTTCTTCTAAAGGGTTAAAAAACAATACACCTTCCCCCTCACTTCCAACCAGCATCAAAGAAGAGTCCGCTATTGCATTCCTTCCTACTGTCAGAGATTGAGCCAAAGTTCGAGAGGCTTTTTTCCCTTTCGCCCTACGTATTTTTCCATACTGCTTGTCATATATCAATATGCCATGATTTAAAGTACCAATGATCAGATTACCAGAAAATTCATCCTCACAATACGAAGTTACTACTATAGATGAAGCAAATGGTTTCATCTCATCACTCCATATATCCCTTATAACTTTTAATGACGGTGCGTCTAAAAGGACAATCCCTCCCCTTTCTAAAAACACCCACATCTTTTGGGATGAATCAAAATAAATCCCTCTCAAATATTTGGTTGGCAGTAATTCATTAAAATATTGATGTATGGCCCCTTCTTCTTGCATCGTTTTGACATTCAAAGCATAAATTCCACGTCCCGAAGTACTAATCCACAATTTATCCTCATCTTTAGCGAAAGCAATGCCACTAATGCTTAAAGAAGAAGCTTGAACGGCATCAAAAGATTCAAATTTGATTTTACGAAAATCAAAATTCCCCGAATCATACCATTGGAGATTAGTAGTAGTGGCCACCCATATTTTACCTTGATTATCTTCTATCACTGATACTACTTTATTCCCAGCTAGAGACAAAGAATCATTATCATCATGATAAAATGTATCAAACTGTACTCCATCAAAACGAGACAATCCATACGATGTAGAAATCCAGATATATCCTTTACTGTCTTGCATTAAAGATTCAATCTGGCTACAAGATAGTCCCTCTGAAGAAGTAAACAATTGAGGAGATTGTGCCACAAGTGGAACATGGCACATCAGTAACAACATTATTGATACAAGTGTATTTTTCATATTATATACTATTAAGATATGCAGCAGCAAAGTAAAAGTTTTAATTTCAATTCATGATACATACATGATACATATTTTATAATATTTGAAACATCCACTACTATGCTATCAGAAACACATCATTCCTAAAAGGCTTATATGAAAAAAAATAATTGATAGATTATATAACAAAAATAAAAATGAACGTTTCAATACATAAACGACACGTATCAAAAAACAAGTTATAAATAATAAAATACATCCATATTTGCAATAGAAATAACGACACTCTTTTATTATATGATTCAATCATGGGAAATGCATTTTTAGACAGAAGAACCTTTTTAAAAAACATCGGCATCATGGGAGGAGGATTACTATTAGCCTCCAGTCCCTGGTTATCAACTTTTGCAGAAGTTGACCACACAATAAACTACAAGGTCCGGTTAGGAATTATAGGTCCCGGATCACGGGGATGTTTCCTTTTAAATTTTATACAGAAAAATCCTAAAGTCGAAATTGTCGGAATTTGTGATATTTATCAAAAGTCAATTGATAATGCCTTAAAGATTGCGCCTAAAGCTAAAGTTTACAAAGACTACAGAGCGCTATTAGATAGTAATGAAATTGATGCTGTCATCATTACCACCCCCCTATTTCTGCACAAAGAAATGGCCATTGCAGCGATGGATGCCGGTAAACACGTATTCTGTGAAAAAGCGTTAGCCATGAATGTCAAAGACTGCTGGCAAATGTACATGAAGCATAAGGCAACCGGAAAAATATTTTTCACCGGGCAACAACGCTTATTCGATCCCCGTTATATCAAAGTCATGGAGATGATTCATACAGGTGTCTTTGGAAATATAGAAGGAATACATACTTTTTGGTATAGAAACGGCGATTGGCGCAGAAATGTGCCTTCTCCCGAATTAGAGCGCCTCATTAATTGGCGCCTTTATAAAGAATATTCATGCGGGTTGATGACAGAACTAGGCTGCCATCAATTGCAAATAGGTAGCTGGGCTATGCGTGCCATCCCCAATAAAGTGATGGGACATGGTGCGATCACGCATTGGAAGGATGGACGTGACGTTGACGATAATATCAGTTGTATATATATATTTGATAATGGAGTAAAACTAACTTTCGACTCTGTCATTTCCAATCAATTTTATGGATTAGAAGAACAAATTCTGGGAAATCTGGGTACGGTAGAGCCTGAAAAAGGAAAATTTTATTTCGAAAAAACGCCACCTGCACCCGGCTTCTTGCAATTATTAAACCAAATAGAGAATCAATTATTTGATGCTATTCCTTTTGCCGGTTCCAGCTGGGAACCCGAAACCATGAAAAATAATAAGGGAGAATATATATTAGGTGAACGCCCCCGCACGGATGGAACCTCACTGTTACTCGACGCATATATTGAAGCTGTTATCATAGGAAAACAGCCACAAAACATCGCAGAAGAAGGATATTACGCGAGTGCTCTAACTCTTTTAGGATATCAAGCCATAGAAGAAGAGAGAATTATCACTTTTCCTGACGAATTCAAACTTGATTATTTAAACCACAAAAATACTCAGATATGAAAGATACCATAATCACATCCAAAAGAAAACAGTTAGAGCTAAAAACTCTTTTAGCTTGCTTTATTATTATGAATTTGATTAATATATATTCAATATATACATTCAATACTTCCTGGACAGAAGTTATAATGTCTTTAGGCTATGTGACAATAGGTTCTTTCGCGCTCTATATTATATGGACAATCCTACGATTGTTTTTATTCGGATCAAAACATATCCTTGAAACTTTTAAAAAAAATTCAAGGATATGCAATAAAGCTTCAGACTCGAAATAGTTTTATTAATATAATATTAATCCATTTCAAAACATTATTTGCACATGAAAAACGTTATTCTTTATTTAACATTTATAGGAATTGCAATAACTCCTATTAAAACTTTAGCTCAAGACAATACATTAACCAACCAAGAGAAAAATGAAGGTTGGAAATTATTGTGGGACGGAAAGACAACAAATGGCTGGAGAGGTGCCAGAATCTCCACTTTCCCGACAAAGGGATGGAAAATTATCGGCAATGATTTAGTAGTCGAAAAAAGTAAAGGAGAAGAATCAGGCAACGGAGGTGACATTGTTACAATCAAAACCTACAAAAGTTTTGAATTAGTAGCCGATTTCAAAATCACGGAAGGAGCCAATAGTGGAATTAAATATTTTGTTGACCCGGACTTGAATAAAGGAAAAGGTTCTGCCATTGGTTGCGAGTTCCAGATTCTGGATGATGAAAAGCATCCTGACGCAAAAGCCGGAAGAAAAGGAAATCGCACGGTCGGTTCACTATATGATCTCATACCTGCCGGCTCAAATAAATTATTCAAAAAAAATGAGTTCAACACGGCCCGCATCATTGTTAAAGGTAATCACGTAGAACATTGGTTGAACGGAATTAAAGTCGTAGAATACGAACGTAACAACCAAATGTGGAAAGCTTTAGTAGCCGGTAGCAAATATGCAGACTGGCCCAATTTCGGAGAAGGAAAAGAAGGGCATATCCTGCTTCAAGACCATGGTGACGAGGTTCATTTCAAAAATATAAAAATTAAAGAATTGGATTAACCGACAGGCCAAATAGATGCAAAACATTTTCAAGCAACTTCATGGAGAAAAAGGGGTACTCTACTCATGGTATGAAGCAATGCATACCCGTATTGATCTTATTATATGCAATAAGACGAAAGAGGAAAGTATCCTCATTACCCAACTGATAGAAAAGGAAATACAAAGGATAGAAAAGGTTAGTAATAGATTCGATGAAACAAGCGAGCTATTCAAGCTCAATCAAACCGCACATATAAAGCCGGTTTCCGTAAGTGATGAACTTTATTCCATATTATCAGATTGCTGCGATCTACATGTTCAAACCTGCCAATGTTTTGACATCACTATCCAATCAGTTCCCCAATTAACAAACAGGATGGGAAAGCTTATTATGGACGACATTCAAAAGACCGTTTATTTTACACGAAAAGGAATTAGTCTCGATTTATGTGGATATATAAAGGGATATGCGCTAGATTGCATACGGAAAATACTAGAAACAAACCATATATCCGATGCGCTGATTAATCTAGGTAACAGTTCCATATTGGCTATAGGCAATCAGCCTCTAGGACAAGGATGGAAAATTGAACTGGGTTCTCCAAATTTCAACGCCACTATTGATAAAAGCATTATACTCAAAAACGAGATTTTAACAACTTCAGGTAACAAACGGGCAAAACAAAAACATATTAAACATCCCATTACTAATCAATGGATCACAGGAATTCGAGAAGTTTCTGTTGTCACTTCGACAGGAAAAGAAGGTGAAGCTTTATCTACAGCATTATTTGTAGCAACTGAGCAGGAGCGTTTAAAGATATTGGTAAACTTTTCTTTTCCTTATTTCATAGTTAAATAATAATATCAAAAGAAAAAATGAAAAAAGAAGAACTTTCCAGACGAGATTTCATAAAAAAGGTAATGACACTTTCAGCTGCAGCAGCGCTCCCTTCTTGTCTAATCGGAAAAAATATAGATGACAGCCTCAATGCATTGAAAGCGATATCCCCCAATGAGAAAATCAATTTAGCTTGCTGTGGTATTGGAAACCGGGGTGGAAGCATCATTAACGATCTATATAATACCGGAATGGTAAATATTGTGGCTCTTTGTGATACAGAAATAGGTGCTGCACACACATTGGGTATCTTAAACAGATTCCCCAAAGTCCCCCGCTTTCAAGATTTCCGGAAAATGTTCGATAAAATGAGCAATCAAATTGATGCCGTCTGCATTGGAGTACCAGACCATACCCATTTCCCAATAACAATGCTGGCAATGAGCCTTGGCAAACATGTATATGTTGAAAAACCTTTGGCACGTACATTCATAGAATGTGAACTTATGATGCAGGCTGCAAAAAAATACGGTGTGGTTACCCAAATGGGGAATCAAGGGCATTCAGAAGCCAATTATTTCCAGTTCAAAGCATGGAAAGAAGCCGGCATCATAAAGGACGTGACGGCAATCACCGCGCATATGAATTCTGCACGTCGTTGGCATGGATGGGATGTGAACATGAAAGATTTTCCTCGTGCAGAGACGGTTCCTGCCACCCTTGATTGGGACTGTTGGCAAGGAGCACGCCCTCAACGCTCTTACAATCACGACTTCATTAACGGGCAATGGCGCTGTTGGTATGAATATGGCATGGGAGCTTTAGGCGACTGGGGCGCTCATATTATTGATACTGCTCATGAATTCTTGGAGTTAGGACTACCTTACGAAGTAAATCCGGTCAAACTATCCGGACACAATTCTTTCTTTTTTCCTATGTCATCAACTATCTGTTTCCGGTTTCCGAAGCGTAAAAATATGCCCGCATTAGACATAACCTGGTATGACGGCATTGATAACCAACCAGAGCTACCGGAAGGCTACGGAGTATCCGAGTATAATGCTGACATTCCGTTGGTAGGGAATCAAAAATTGCAGGCAAGTAAGCTCAATCCGGGCAAAATTATTTATAGCAAAGAATTTACTTTCAAAGGCGGATCGCACGGCAGTACGCTATCTATTATCGGTGATAAAGAAAAAAACATCAAGTATCCGGAAGTTCCAGCCAGCCCGTCCAATCACTTTGAAAATTTCATCCGTGCCTGCAAAGGAGAAGAAAAGACACGTTCACCCTTCGAAGTGTCCGGACCATTAAGCCAAGTATTCTGTCTGGGAGTATTAGCTCAACGATTGAATACTCCATTAAAGTTTGATCGTGAACTTAAAATTATTACTAACAATAAATTAGCAAATGAGCTATTAACCGGTGAGCCTCCACGTAAAGGTTGGGAAGAATTTTACAAACTATAAATCCAAAAAATATAAGGAATCAACAGCAAAGTGATAGACCAAGTATTTATGAGATTAAAATTTGCAGTAAACAAATGGGCTAACTCTAGAAGACAAGGGTTAGCCTTCTGCATAATATTGAAAGCCTCCTATTACTTTCGCATAATTTTACTACATTGAATTCATCTTTCAATCTATGTTCTGTCCCGATTCTGCAAAAATAACAGTTTCCTAACATTTCCTTCCCTTTCTATGTTTCCATTTCTATCACTATTGTTAGATCCCACATATATAGTTTTTATTCATACGACTACATTCCATCTATCTTACCTAGTATTTCCAATGCCCTCTCAATAATACATTGTTCTTTTTTCTCAAGAAAATGTATCAATACTTGTTAAGTTGTTCTTAGGTAACCTACTTTGTTTAGTCTCCCAATCTCCTCTTTAATCAGAATCCTTAATATCTTTCATTTTCTCCACACATCAATAAAATCTATCACATAAGCAAACAATCATAGTTATTTATACACTATTTTTCACTTTTACTCCGCTACGAGTAAACTCTCTCCTAGCAATTCATTCAACAAAATACTCAAAGACCAATAAATCTATCTAGATTATCATAAAAACATGACTGTAGCAAATTTTCCAATTATAAAAAAATCGGAAAATATCTATTCCTTTTTTATACAGTTTCCCAATCATTTTTTTGAAGATAATATATCTTTAAAGAGTGTAGCTATCTACTTGATTTCAAAGATTATTTTTATTTAGCCATTCATTCAAGCAAATGACTGGAATTACTCCACAAGAACATCACAATTCCTATCAATAATTTAACTTCATTTCAAAAATATGATTATAAAGCCATTTGAAACATTGTTAACCTCATCTACAAAAAAACTAAAAATTATAATATGCAAACAGCCAGTCCCTATAATAAAAATAAATCAAAAACGTCTTGTCTCCACGTTCCAGCTTATGTTTTTCTAGGAATTTTTCTTTGTGACTTCGTCAGAGAAAATTCCCTAGAAAAAAACGTTCCAACCACATTTTTGATTTAATTAAAAGATTATAGGGACTAACTACGACCGACGTGACGCATAGATCACATTCCACTATCCCCTCTTTTTTATCAAAATCTTTTTTTATATTACAAGAAAATGCAGTTTCCATAATAAATACGTGAACTAGAAAAGAATGGTCCTCAATGAAGACAGGGACTTCAACTCCCTCTGTTCTGCATAAATTTTCTCGATATCATTTAGACTTATATATTTACTTCTTTTACCTCATTTCGACAGTCTCTATTTCCTTATTATTCATTCCTCTTCTTTCATGCCATTTCTCATACACTATCACTTCATACCTGTCTTTGTCGATGACATCTGATGACGCCTAATGACATCTAAAGACACCATTTTGTAAATCAATATATTATCCCATTTTAGCTTTTACATTTGAAGTGTCAAAACAATCTATTAACTCCAAAGTGATGATTTATGGCACAGAAAAAAGACATGGAAGAGAAACCTAAAAGAGCAAGGAAGCCCAAAGTCAAAAGCAATGCGCTTCCAGTGGAACAAATCAATGAACTGATGTTTATCCACAACAAAAATGATCCGCAAACCGGTGTTCAAGCCGTCAGCGGAATTGACGAAAAAGGAAAAGTGCAAACAGTCCCTGCCGATGAAAGGAACGAAAACTCTTTTCTAAAATTCGAAAAGAACTCCAGTATCCTCGAAAACTTTATCAAGAATTTCTGGAGCCAACTCAAGGAACCGACACATTTCCGGCTCATACGCATGACCATTCATGATTACAAGCAGAACAAGCAGGCAATCAAGGATCTGTCACAAGGCAAAGAAACGGATACCGTGAAGGAATTCCTCAAGCGCTACGAAATCCGTCCGAGAGAAAACAGGGAACAAAGTAAGAACGAAAAAGAAAAAGAGACTATGGCAAAAAAACAAAACCCACAGGAAAAAGCACAGCAACCGGTACAAACGTCGCAGACGCAGGAGCAGCAGGCTCCACGCTACCGTTACAATGAAAACATGGTGAACTGGGAGGCACTGGAAAAGATCGGTGTCTCGAAAGCCTCACTCGAACAGCAGGGACTGTTGGATTCCATGCTGAAAGGATACAAGACAAACAAGCTGGTTCCGCTCACACTGACCCTGACAAGCGCTAAAGTCAAGCTGGACGCGCGTCTTTCGTTCATAGCCATGCCGGACGGACAAATCGGTCTGGGGATTCACGGTATCCGCAAGGAGCCGGAACTGGAAAGACCATACTTCGGACACATTTTTACAGAAGAGGACAAGAAGAATCTCCGGGAGACGGGAAACATGGGACGGGTAGCGGAACTGAACCTGAACGGGGGAGCCTATACGCCCTGTCTCATCTCCATCGACAAGAATACCAATGAACTGGTGGCCGTACGGCAGGAGAATGTGTATATTCCAAGCGAGGTAAAAGGTATCAAACTGACAGCCGACGAGATTAATGCGCTCAAGGAAGGGAAGCCGGTATATGTGGACGGCATGACTTCAAAGAATGGAAAGCCGTTCGACGCGACGCTGCAATACAGTGCGGAACGCAGGGGACTGGAATTTATCTACCCGGAAAGTCAGGGATTCAACCAGCAGAGCCTGGGAGGCGTACAACTTTCCCCAAGCCAGATCAAAATGCTCAGCGAAGGGCATACCATTCTTGTGGAAGACATGAAACGTACCGACGGGGCACTGTTCTCCTCTTTTGTCACTTTGGACAAAGTAACCGGACGACCGCAATACACACGACACAATCCGGAAAACGGAGAAATATATATCCCGAAAGAGATCTGCAATGTACAACTGACTCCTGAAGACAAGGAGGCCCTGCGCAAAGGACAACCCGTATTCCTGGAAAACATGATCAACCGCAAGGGGGAAGAGTTCTCCTCCTTCGTTAAGCTGGACATGAATACCGGCAGGCCCCAATACTCCCGCACACCGGACGGATTCAGCGAACGTCAGGCACCGATTGTTCCGGCAGAAGTATACGGGCATGTGTTCACCGCACAGGAACGGGCCAACCTGCAGGACGGAAAAGCCATACTTGTATCGGATCTGAAAAGCGCGAACAACAAGACATTCAGTTCCTATCTGAAAGTGAACGCAAATTCCGGACAACTGCAATACTTTCAGGAGAACCCGGACATACGTCGCAATACAACCCGGCGTGCCGCACAAACGGACGACATGCAAAACCGGCAGCAGGAACAGAAGAAAGCCAGCAGACAAGCCGTATAACAGGAAGTTAAGAAAAATAAATCATTAACCATTCATTCGAAAAAGAGATGAAGCAGAACACAAATCAGATATTCAAGGCGGAAGACCTTGACTGGAAAGAACTGGAAACAGCAGGGATACACAAAGAGAAACTGGAAAGCAACGGGAACATGGAACTGCTCCTGCAAGGTGAAGCAACGGAAGTCATGCCATTAAAAATCTGCACTCCCATACTCCATATAACAATGGACGCCACCCTCAAGCTCACGGCAGGAACGGACGGAAAGCCGGTAATGGAGATTTACGGCCTTAGTCCCGAAGCGGAAGAAGCGACCGGCGAATAATCCCCTGCCCGGAACAAGAGAAAACAAAGATGTATAAACCGTTACCCCGTACCGTCTTTACCATAACGGTACGGGGAACAAAAAAAAGAAAAGATCATGATTGCAATATTGACGGACAAGCCCAATGTGGGAAAAGAGATAGCAAGAATTCTGGGCGCACAGACCAGGGAAAACGGATATATGACCGGAAACGGATACATGGTGACATGGACTTTCGGAAACATGCTGTCACTGGCCATGCCAAAAGATTATGGAATAGAACGCCCGGAACGGGAAGCCTTTCCTCTGAATCCCGCTCCCTTCAAACTAATGGTAAAGCATGTCAAGACCGATACGGGGTGGGTACCCGACATCAATGCGGTACTTCAACTGAAAGTGATTGAGAAAGTATTTGCAGCCTGCGATACGATCATCGCGGCCACCGACGCCTCCCGTGAAGGGGAAATGGTATTCAGATACCTGTACCA
>ERZ860388.1587-NODE-1587-length-14219-cov-2.508613_pt1 | contig 14219 bp, 11 predicted proteins | sample MGYA00509978_ERZ860388 | MGnify/ENA primary metagenome ERZ860388 (study PRJEB30046, sample SAMN00715225) | human gut metagenome | study: EMG produced TPA metagenomics assembly of the A metagenome-wide association study of gut microbiota in type 2...
CGTACTTTTGAACGAGAATAGAAAACAATAATCCCCACTAAATTTCTACTGCTCCCATTTTCTTATGAGTTCAGTGGGAAAATCGCACATCTGATTTTAACATTGTTAATCCGGTTTCCGGCATATTGTTTCTCCTTTCACAGAAGATTAATTTCTTGTTTATAAAGAAGCGTATTCTTAATGGTAAAAGATAGTATTTAACACAGTCTTAAATACGTATTCTTGCAGGTAAAGAATATCAGTTCATTTGTTTGATAAATGAATGATTAATTCTTTGATATACAGTGATTAATGTCGTTTGTAATCATCTTTCCGCATCAAAGGTCCCTCATCGGTTCAAAAAACGGTCTCTGCTTATATTTATCAAATTAGCAACTTGAGATGGAAGAATTGAGATGGGAGATAGGAAAATTGAGATGGGAGAAGTATGCTGTGCAGCGTGATAGCGCAGCCTACTTCTCCCATCTCAATTCTCCCATCTCCCTTTATTTCTCTCCCTTTATTTCTCTCCCTTTATTCTATTTCTTGTATATCAGTTTGTTGTCTCCTCCTTCGCCAAAGAGGCTGTCGCCTAATGTAGTGATTTTGTCCCCTGTGGCCACTACGTAGCGAAGATTGTCACACCCCATAAATGCACCGAACTCGATAGCTGTCACACTGGGAGGTAATTCTACAGTACCGCATAATCTGCCGCAGTTACTGAATACGCGCTGTCCGATTACTTTCAGTCCGTGAGGTAACTTTATCCGCAGCAGATATTTTTTTTGGGAGAAGGTGAAGTCGGGTATGGATACGGCATTGGTCTTTGATATATCTACGGCAACCAGATTGGGCATATAGTCTCTTATCAATTTAAAGTCGTTATTGTCCAGCTTTCCTTCTACAGTGAGGAAGTTTATGTCTCTGGGTTGCAATCCTGCTCTTTGGATTTCACTTTCCAATGTACCCATTGCTCCTACTTGCAGGGTGACCTCCTGTGGCTCTCCTTCAATAAAGGCGAATGATTTCCAATTGTTTTTCAAACGATATTCATCGCTGCTACCTAAGGGGACGAAAATGGCAGTAATACTGTCTGCTAATCCTTCCGGCAACAAGTTGGGCGGTGTTTTCTTTTTAATCTGGCAGATGGCAAGATTGTCACAACCTTTGAAAGCGGCGTCTTCTATGTTTTTAGTCTTTTCCGAAAGAATGACTTTCCTCAATGAGAGCTTTCCTTTGGCTTGTCCGTTTTCTACCCGGCAAAAAGCATAAGCAGGGATAAAGTTGGGCATATATACATAGATTTTATCGGGGTATGTTCCGCCCTTACCGGTATACATTTTGATTTCCGCATTAGAGATATCCAGTACTTCTAAGTTTTGAAACTCATCGCGGAGGTGTTTGAAGTCTTCTGCATTGATTTTTCCTGTCAGGGTGAGGTGAGTAATGCTATTGGCCTCGTCTTCTGTCATTAAAGAAATCAATGTTCCTGCTTTGGGAACAAAATATTGTTTACTAACTGGTTGTGCCGCTACGTTCAGCGCTGTTGTAGCCAGTAATATACCTATAAATAAATGTTTTATTTTCATGATTGAAGTTTTATTCAGACAAATATACAGAAAAAAGAGAGATTGAACCGGCCTTTTTGATTTTTATAGTTATTTTTGCTTTCGGATTAACAATTTATAAAATGGAACAAGAAGATATTCAGAAAAAAGAATCTAAAGGGGCTCACGTGCTTGTAAGCTTATCTGTCTATGTGGTGGCATTTTTATTTCTTTCCGTGGTTTTCTCGATGTTGGGGTATATTGTCATCGGACTTCCCGGAACGAGTTCGCTTACTCTTTCCCAGTATGCGATTATTCAGTCGGCCACATTATTGGCGGCGGTTCTTCCGGCATATTTTATTCTTAAGTATTTTGATCATCGGCCGTTATCGGACTTGGGGCTCAGCATCAAAGGGCGTGGAAGAGATATCCTGTATGGATTATTGGCTGCTGTGGTTTTATATGGTGTCGGTTTTGGACTTTCGTTGTTATTGGGAGAGGTGAAAGTGACGGGAGTACAGTTGAGTGTGGTTGATTTGGCCGGTAGCTTTGGTGTTTTTATTTTGGTTGCTTTAACGGAAGAGATAATGGTACGTGGATATATTTTGGGACGTTTATTACGGACACGGCTTAATAAATTTCTTTCTTTGGGAATTTCTTCTGTCTTGTTCTCTTTGATGCATTTCTTTAATCCGAATGTTGCCTTTTTACCCTTATTGAATTTGGTGTTGGCGGGATGCCTGTTAGGAGTTACTTTTCTTTATACACGTAATTTATGGTTTCCCATTTCATTGCATCTGTTTTGGAATTGGCTGCAGGGGCCGGTTTTGGGGTATAAAGTAAGCGGTACTATACTATGTCCTTCTTTGTTGCAGTTGCAATTTCCGGATAATAACATTTTGAATGGTGGGGATTTTGGATTCGAAGGTTCTATTATCTGTACGGTATTAATGATTCTGATGACGGGATGCATCATTTGGTATTTTGAAAAAATGAAAAAATGAAAGAATGAAACAGGGGTCTTTCTGTTTTTAGACATAAGAACATAAGAACATATTTGATTTCATTTTTTCTTTCATTTCTTCATTCTTTCATTCTCCTGTTCTTCTGTCTAAAAAGATATAGGACGTTACCTGATGTATGAAGCAATCGTGTTTAGTTTTGTTCTACACCGATCATGGTCAATTGTATCCGTTTTCGGGCATAATCTACACTTAGGATTTTTACCATTACATGCTGGTGAATGGACACCACTTCCGTCGGGTCAGAGATGAAACGTTCGGCAAGCTGTGAGAGATGCACCAATCCGTTCTCTTTAATACCTATGTCTACAAAGGCACCGAAGTTAGTAATGTTGCCTACGATGCCGGGAAGTATCATCCCCTCGCGCAGGTCATCGATTGTACGCACGTTTTTATCAAATTCGAAAGCTTTGATTGTTTGGCGCGGGTCACGTCCCGGCTTTTCAAGTTCCTGCATGATGTCTTGCAAGGTCGGCATACCCACTGTGGAAGTCACGTATGCCGATATATTAATTTTTGCACGTAATTCTTTATTACCGATCAATTCTGCAACACTGCATTTCAAATCCTTTGCCATCTGCTCTACGATGCAATAGCTTTCGGGATGTACGGCAGTATTGTCCAATGGATTCACGGCTTGTGGAATACGGAGGAATCCGGCACATTGTTCGAAAGCCTTTGCACCCATGCGCGGGACTTTCATCAACTCCTTGCGTGAACCGAAAGCACCGTTTTCCGCACGATAGTTTACGATATTCTGTGCCAACTGCGGACCGAGTCCCGAAATATACGTCAACAAGTGGCTGCTGGCTGTATTCAGATTTACACCTACCAGGTTTACGCAATTTTCCACTGTCTGGTCGAGTGCTTTCTTAAGTTTACTCTGGTCCACATCGTGCTGATATTGTCCTACACCGATTGATTTCGGATCGATTTTCACCAATTCGGCAAGTGGGTCCATAAGGCGGCGTCCGATGGATACGGCACCGCGTACGGTTACATCATATTCCGGAAATTCATCACGTGCTATTTTGGAAGCAGAATAGATCGATGCCCCTTGTTCGCTGACGACGAATACCTGTAAAGGACGGTCGAACTGCTGGGTGGTAACGAAATATTCCGTTTCCCGGCTGGCCGTACCATTACCGATGGCAATTGCTTCTATCTGATAAGCTTCCACCATCTTGCGGAGTTTGGCGGCTGCTTCTTTTTTCTTTTCTACCGGTGGATGCGGATAAATGTTCTCATTGTGTAGCAGGTTGCCTTGTGCATCCAGGCAAACGATCTTGCAGCCTGTACGAAAACCGGGGTCTATGGCCAATACCCGTTTTTGTCCCAATGGAGGGGCGAGCAGCAGTTGGCGCAGATTTTCTACAAACACGCGAATGGCTTCTTCATCGGCTTTTTCTTTCGTGATGGCGGCAAATTCTGTTTCAATGGATGGTTTGAGTAAACGCTTATATGCATCCTGTACGGCTTCTGCTACTTGGCGGCCGCATTCGTTGTTGCTGCGAACAAACTGGCGTTCGAGCCTTTCGATACATTCCTCGTCATCCGGACTGATGGATACTTTCAACATCCCTTCGGACTCTGCACGACGAATGGCCAGCAGGCGGTGGGAAGTGCAACGTTTCAGAGGTTCGGAGAATTCAAAATAATCGCGGTATTTAGCTGCCTCTTCTTCTTTGCCCTTCACTACTTTGGCGCTGATTACGGCTTGCCGGCTGAACTGATTGCGTATGGCATTACGGGCGCGTTCGTCTTCATTCACCTGTTCGGCTATAATATCGCGTGCGCCTTTCAAGGCATCTTCTATCGTTTTCACGTCTCCTTTCACGAAAGAGCCGACTTTGGCTTCGAGGTTGTTTTCACGTTGCAGCATCAGTGTTACGGCAAGTGGTTCGAGGCCTTTTTGCCGGGCAGCTTCCGCTCTGGTTTTTCGTTTGGGTTTGTACGGCAGGTAAATGTCTTCCAGTTCGGTGGTATCCCAAGTATCGTCAATACGTTTTTGCAGCTCGGCGGTTAATTTGCCCTGTTCGCTGATCGTGCTGAGGATGGTTTCTTTACGTTTGGCCGTCTCGCAAAGTTTATCGTATTGGTTTTTGATATTTTCTATCTGTACTTCGTCCAGTCCTCCCGTCACCTCTTTACGGTAACGGCTGATAAAAGGGATGGTAGCGCCGTCTTTTAGTAAATTCAGAGTGTTGTTGATCTGCTTTTCCGATATATTCAGGGCGGCAGAAATCATTTTGTGAAATAATTCCATAATTGCTTTTATAATGATTTGCTGACAAATGTACGTATTAATCTTCTATTGGATACTAATTTTTAGTATATTTGCGGCAACAAAATACATGCAATAAGAATTATGCTGTCATTTACCAGATATGTTTTCTCCTGTCTCTTTACCATCGCCTTTTTTTTGCCGGCGGTGGCTTATGCAGCTCAGGATGCACAGTCTATTCTTATCATTTGCTCTTATAATCCGGCCGCTCATCAAACTTCCGTCACCATCTCCGATTTCATGGATGAATATACCAAATGTGGCGGGAAATACAATATAGAAATTGAGAATATGAACTGCAAGAGTTTCTCTGAATCTCCCAAATGGAAAGGGATGATGCAGCAGATACTTTCCAGATATAAAGGAAATGAACGTCCGGAACTCATTATTTTATTAGGGCAGGAAGCTTGGGCGGCATATTTGTCACAGGAAGACTCGCTGGTGGCAAACATACCTGTCATGTGCAGTCTGACAAGTCGCAATGCGGTTATTCTGCCGGAAGATACTACTGACTTAAAGGAATGGATGCCCGAAACGGTGGATTTCTTTTCGGATCATTTGGGGCATCGAAGGGTAAAGTCCGGTTTTATATATGATTATGACATTGAAGGTAATATTCGTATGATTTTGCATTTTTATCCCGACACACGTCATATCGCTTTCATTTCGGATAACAGTTATGGCGGAGTTGCCATGCAGGCACTTGTCAGGGAGGAAATGAAGAAATTTCCCGGACTCGATCTGATATTATTGGACGGGCGTTCCAATACGATTTATAGCATTATGGATAAGTTTCACCATTTGCCGGAGCATACGGCGGTGATGGTAGGAACTTGGCGGGTGGATATGAATGAGAGTTATTTTATGAGGAATGCCACTTATATGATGATGGAAGCTAATCCTGATGTTCCGGCTTTTGCTCCGGCATCGGTAGGGTTGGGGTATTGGACCATTGGCGGAGTGATTCCTGCTTATCGTCCATTGGGACGTGATATGGCTCGTGAGGCTATCCGCAAATTTGCCAATCCCAATGATACGGCTTGTCATGTGGAAGTGATAGGCAGTAAAACCGTACTTGATTACAAGAAAGTAAAAGAGCTGAAACTGGACGTAAAGTCTTTTCCTGCCGATATGGAAATTATCAACCAGCCGGTTTCGTTCTATCAACAATATACTTATCAGATATGGGCCGTTTTGGCAATCCTGATGATTTTGATAGGCGGACTTGTGGTTTCTCTTTTCTTTTATTTCAGAACCAAGCGTTTGAAGGATGATCTGGAGAGGTCGGAAGTCGATTTGCGTGATGCAAAAGATCGTGCAGAAGAGTCTAATCGTCTTAAAAGTGCTTTTTTGGCCAATATGAGTCATGAAATCCGTACACCTCTGAATGCTATCGTAGGTTTCTCTGATGTGTTGACCGACGAAGGTATTTCCAATGAAGAAAGAGAATCTTATTCGGAGATTATAAAATCCAACTCCAGTTTATTGCTGCGGTTGATTAATGACATACTCGATCTCTCTCGCCTGGAAGCTGATAGAGTACAAATGACTTGTGAGGCGTGTGATGTGATTCAAGTGTGCCGGCAAGTGCTGACTTCCGTTGACTTTTCCCGTAAATCGAATAATAAATTTGTATTTGCCAGCGATTATGAGAGTTTTGTATTGACTACGGATGTGCAGCGTTTGCAGCAAGTTATAATTAATTTATTATCCAATGCGGCTAAGTTTACTCAAGACGGGGTTATAACATTGGGCTTTTCGGTGGACAGGGAACAGAAGTTTGCACTCTTTTCCGTAACGGATACCGGTTGTGGAATCCCGAAAGAGAAGCAGAAACTGGTATTCGAGCGTTTTGAAAAATTGAATGAATATGCACAGGGCACAGGATTAGGGCTTTCCATTTGTAAACTTACCGTTGAAAAATGGGGAGGAGAGATATGGGTTGATCCGGATTATACCGGAGGTGCCCGCTTTGTGTTCTCGATGCCCGTGTCGGAGTAGTTTTGTTGCATGTTGGGAGTTTGAATGGTATTTTTATGAAAAAATTTGCTTTTATTTTTGTCGTATTGTTTGGCTTTGCTCTGTCGTCGATAGCGCAGGAACGTGAAGTGAAACTGAAAATCGTACAGACCAGTGATGTACACGGTAATTATTATCCTTATAATTTTATAACCCGCCACGAGTGGAAGGGTAGTCTGGCGCGTATTTATTCTTTCGTGCAGAAAGAGCGTGAACAGTATAAAGAGAATTTGATATTGCTGGATAATGGTGATATTTTGCAGGGGCAGCCCACTGCTTATTATTATAATTATATAGATACGGTTTCGCCTCATCTTTGTGCCGAAATGATGAACTACATGGGCTATGATGCGGGCAATATGGGGAATCATGATGTGGAAACCGGCCGCCGGGTGTTCGACCGTTGGATCAGTGAATGTAACTTTCCGGTATTAGGAGCCAATATTATCGATACGGCTACCGGTGAAACTCATTTAAAGCCTTATAAGGTGATGGAACGCGACGGAGTGAAGATAGTCGTATTGGGCATGATTACACCTGCCATTCCTGCATGGCTGTCAGAGAATTTATGGCAGGGACTGCGTTTCGATGATATGGAGCAGACTGCAAAAAAGTGGATGAAAATTATCCGTGAAAAGGAAAAACCGGATCTTGTTATCGGATTGTTTCATGCCGGGCAGGATGCTTTTTTAATGTCGGGCAAATATAATGAGAATGCATCGTTGAGCGTTGCAAAGAATGTTCCCGGATTTGATATGGTATTGATGGGGCATGATCATGCGCGCGAATGCAAAAAGATTGCGAATGTGGCAGGAGATTCTGTATTGATTATCGATCCGGCAAGCAATGCGGCGGTGGTGTCTAATGTTGATGTGACGATAAAGCTGAAAGATGGGAAAGTGCAGAGTAAAGAGATAAAAGGGGTTCTTTCTGCTACGAAGAATTATGGCGTTAGCGAAGAATTCATGCAGAAATTCGCTCCTCAGTACAATACAGTGGGGCGGTTCGTATCCAAAAAGATAGGGACTTTTACCGAAGATATCTCTACCCGCCCGGCTTTTTTCGGCCCATCGGCTTTCGTTGATTTCATTCACTCGCTGCAACTCGATATTTCCGGTGCAGACATCTCGTTGGTTGCTCCTTTATCATTTGATGCGGAGATTAAGAAAGGGGATATTCATGTGAGTGATATGTTCAATCTTTATAAATATGAGAATATGCTCTATGTGATGACACTCTCGGGAAAGGAAATCAAGGATATTCTTGAGGACTCTTATTATATGTGGACCAATCAGATGAAATCTCCGCAAGACCATTTGTTGTGGTTTAAGGAAAAACGTCGCGAAGGAGCGGAAGATCGGGCATCGTTTCAAAATTTCAGTTTTAATTTTGATTCGGCAGCAGGAATAATCTATACGGTAGATGTGACCAAACCGAAAGGAGCGAAGATCACGGTTGTCAGCATGGCGGATGGCGCACCGTTCGATTTGAATAAAGTATATAAAGTTGCTTTGAATTCATATCGTGGCAATGGGGGAGGCGAACTTTTGACTAAAGGTGCCGGTATCCCTCAAGAGCAATTAAAAGACCGTATTATCTTTTCCACAGACAAAGATCTTCGTTTTTATCTGATGAATTATATTGAGAAGAAAGGGACACTCGATCCCCGTGCATTGAATCAATGGAAATTTATTCCTGAAGACTGGACGGGGCCGGCGGCAAAAAGAGACTATAAATACTTATTTGGTGATTAGTGATTCGGTGATAAGTGATTAGCAGGCTGCGTTATGATACCGAATGGTACTAATCACTAATCACTTATCACTAACCGTTTATCACTAATCGTTTATCGCTTATCACTAAATTATTAATCACTGACTACGTGGCTGAGAATTTGAATATTATATCCGGCAGTAAGGAAGAACAGTATGCTTCTTTATTACCCCAGATAAAGTCTCTTATTGAGGGAGAGACAGATTTGATCGCTAATTTGGCTAATGTGACTGCGGCTTTGAAAGAAACTTTTCATTTCTTTTGGGTGGGTTTTTATCTGGTGAAAGAGGATGAGTTGGTGCTTGCGCCTTTTCAGGGACCGGTAGCTTGCACACGTATCCGAAAAGGAAAAGGGGTATGCGGGACGGCTTGGCAGGAAAAGAGGACTTTGGTAATACCGGATGTCGATGCGTTTCCGGGACACATTGCTTGCAGTTCTCTTTCGCGATCTGAGATTGTAGTGCCTTTGATGAAAGAAGGTGAAGTGTGGGGAGTTTTGGATATCGATAGTGAGTTATTGGGCATGTTCGATGAGATTGATAAGGAATATCTTGAACAACTTTGCAGTTATTTATGAATCTATTGTTAAAATAGTCACTTCTTTATTTAAAATCCTTCCAAATAATACTTATCTTTGCGCTATCAATCTTAAACAAAGAAAGTATAACAGGTGAGACGTGTAAAAAGAGTTCTATCATCCCTTCTGTTGCTGACGCTATTTATTGTGTATCAGGTGAGCATTACGATGTTTACCCATGTACACTATGTAAATGGAGTCATGGTAGTACATTCTCACCCCAGTCATGGCAAACATACCCACTCTAAAACTGAAGTTGTAATCATAGCCCGTCTGTCCTCGTTTCATTCATTGGAGGCAGATGCGCCTATCCATATAGAAGCGATACGTCCGTTGTTTTACTGCTTGCAGCAGCAAACGGATATTCCTGTTATGCCGGAGACACACATGCGTGTAGTGTCTCTTCGTGCTCCGCCGGTAGTAAGAATAGGATAAATATTTATTTTTTTTCTTACTTATACATTATACATATTTATTTTTTATATCAGAATGAAGAAATCTATCATCCTGCTCATGCTTTTGTGCCTGAGCATGATTACTTATGCCGTCAATCCTATTAAGGAAGGCAATATGATTTCCGGCCACGTTATTGTGAAAGGAACCGAAGAGAATATCCCTTATGCTACGATACGCATTATCAGTTATAACGGAGGAAGTGTCCCCGATAAATACCGTGCATCGGGGGCGGTGTCTAATGATGAGGGGCAATTTGAATTTCGTCATCTTACCCCGGGTGAATATACTTTGCAAGTACAGGCGATGGGGTATAAGACCCAGCAAAAGAGTGTGACAGTCAGCAAGGATTTTACGGCCGTTCTCCATTTTCAGATGGAAGAGGAAAGTTTTATGACTGATGAAGTTGTTGTATCGGCCAATCGTAACGAAGTGAACCGTCGTGAGGCTCCCGTAGTGGTCAATGTGATGAGCGCCAAACTTTTTGAGGCGGTAAATTCTACTGATCTTGCAAAGTCGTTGAACTTTCAGTCCGGGCTTCGCGTGGAAAACAACTGTCAGAACTGTGGCTTTCCGCAAGTGCGTATCAATGGTCTGGAGGGACCTTATTCTCAGATATTGATAAATAGCCGTCCGATTATCAGTGCCCTTTCCGGGGTGTATGGACTGGAACAGATTCCGGTAAATATGATCGAGCGGGTAGAAGTCGTGCGTGGCGGCGGGTCGGCTTTGTTTGGTGCCAATGCCGTGGGAGGAACGATTAATATTATCACAAAAGATCCTGTCAGCAACTCTTTTCAAGTATCCAGTATGATGTCGAACATGAACGGTAAGTCTTGGGAACAATACATGGGGGGAAATGTCTCGCTGGTAGCCAAGGATAATAGTTACGGTATTGCCCTTTATGAGACATATCGCAACCGTAATCCGTATGATGCCGATGGAGACGGATTTTCCGAATTGGGAAAACTGAATATGAATACTTTCGGGATGCGTGCTTACTACCGTCCGTCTTACAATAGCCGTATTAATATAGAATACCACACTACCAACGAGTTCCGTCGTGGTGGAAATAAGTTTGACTTGCAACCGCATGAAACGGATATTACCGAACAAACCAAGCACGTTATCAATAGCGGTGGTTTGAGTTACGATCATTATTGGAACGAGGCAAAACACAAAATGTCTTTATATGGCTCTATTCAACATACGGATCGTAACAGCTATTACGGTGCGCAACAGAATACCCAGGCCTATGGCAAGACCAAAGATCTGACTTGGGTGTTGGGTGGCATGTATGTAGGTCAGATGGATAATTGTTTCTTTGCTCCTGCAACCTTTACCGGTGGTTTCGAATATCAAGACAACTCGTTACACGATGTTATGACCGGCTATCACCGTGATATGAAACAGAACGTCCGTGTGGCAGGAACTTTCATCCAAAACGAGTGGCGCATGAATCAGCTGGCAATGCTCGTCGGATTGCGTATGGATAAACATAATCTGATAGACAAGCTTATTTTTAGTCCGCGTGTGAACTTGCTTTATAAGCCTACTGATAAATTTCAGGCACGTCTGACTTACTCTACCGGTTTCCGTGCCCCGCAGGCTTATGACGAGGACCTGCATGTTACAGCCGTAGGAGGTGAGGGTATTCAGATAAAACTGGCCGATAACCTTCGTGAAGAACGTTCTAACAGTTATAGCGGTTCTGTAGACTGGACTTTACCAATCGGACACTGGCAGGCGAATATTCTGCTTGAAGGATTTTATACGGATTTGCGTCATGTATTCATGCTTACCAATATCGGTGAGGATGAAAACGGAGATATTATTAAGGAACGCCGTAACGCACATGGTGCCCGTGTGTATGGTGCAAACCTCGATGCAAAGATTGCCCACGGACGCGAAGCGCAATTCCAGTTAGGATTTACGGCGCAACGTAGCCGCTATACCCGGGATGTAGTGTGGCGTGAGGAAACTGAAGAGGGGCTTCCCAATCTGACTACCCGCCGTATGCCTCGTACTCCGGATTATTACGGATATTTCACTTTTACTTCTGCACCGACGAATCATTTTGATTTTTCTTTGTCGGGTACTTATACCGGGAAAATGATTGTGCCTCATATGGCCGGTTATATTGATGAAGACCGTATGGAGAATACTCCCCAGTTCTTTGATCTTAATCTGAAACTGAACTATACCTTCATATTGCATGACCACATCAAATTACAACTGAATGCAGGGGTACAGAATATCTTTAATAGTTTCCAGAAAGATCTGGATAAGGGTGAATTTCGTGATTCCGGCTATTTTTATGGCCCCACGCAACCGAGGACTTATTTTATCGGCGTTAAGATAACGAATTGATTTATGCCGATAGGATATTTTCTGCATGATTCTCAAAAAAGGTAATGCAGGCCAGTGAAAAGTGCGATGTCATTCTCTTGTGAATGCATCGCACTTTTTTATTTAAGAATCAGAAAATGAACATTGTATAGGGTATAATAAAGAATTTATCTTTAGGATTGTTCAGATTTCCTAATAAATGGAGAAATAGGATAGTATTAATGGAATTTATATATATATTTGCGAAAAAATACGATAAAATGGATAATGAAGTAATCCCACAAGTGAATATCTCTTCTGAGCACGGACTGCGGAAGATAGATTTTATAGATAATGATTTTGCTATATTCAACGATGTTTGGGATATTCCTATGGATGAATATCCAAACCGTATTAATGCGGCCGTAATAGTGGTTTGTCTTGCCGGTGAAGGTACCGTTTGCATAAATTTGCAGGAATACAAACTGACTGCCGGCAATTTATTGATGACCCTTCCTGAGCAGATTATTCAAAGTTTAGGTAGAAGCGATGATTTTTCCGGTATTTTTATTGCTGTCTCGCCACAGTTTATCGACCGGACTTTTACGCAAATGAAAGAACTGCTCTCCTTTATGTTTTATATCAAAGAACACCCTTGTATCCCTCTGAACAAAGAGGAACAGGAGTGTATGATGGAATATCACTCTTTTTTATGGAAAAAAGTAAAGATGAGAGATAATGCATTCCGTAAGGAGATAGCGAAAGGTATTATTGCCGCTATGTTTTATGATATCTATAATTTCTGCCGCAAGCACATGCCTGCGAATGAGATTCGCCCTAAGAGCCGGAAGGAAGAGCTTTTTGAGAAATTTATGCGTGAAGTTTCCGCCAATTATAAAATAGATCGTTCGGTGACGTTTTATGCCAATAAACTGTGTCTTACTCCTAAGCATCTTTCGGGTGTGGTGAAAGAGGTGAGTGGCAAGACGGCCGGTGAGTGGATTGATAATTTTGTAATTTTGGAAGCTCGTGCCTTATTGAAGTCCTCTGAAATGAGTGTACAGGAAATAGCCGAATACCTCCATTTTGCCAATCAGTCTTTTTTTGGTAAATACTTCAAGCATTATGTAGGTATGTCTCCTAAAGAATACAGGCGGAGCTAAGCAAGCTTATAATACTCCCGAACGGACCCGGCTCAACGTTTCCGGAGTCATCAGCAGGTACGAAGCAATGTGTGACAGAGGTGCACGCTTGATAATTTCCGGATGATGTTCAAGCAATAAATTATAACGTTCTCTTGCCGTTTCAAAACGCCAGGAGTCTGCTTTTACTTGTGAAACGATCAATGAATATTCCAGCACCTTTCTGTAAAACAGATTGATCTCCGGGCATGTTTCCAGTAATTTTTGCAATACTGTATAAGGAAAAAAATATATGACCGATTGTTCCAATGCTTCCACCATCAGCCGGGTGGGCTCTTGCTTGAGGAGGCTTTCGATGCACATCACTATGCAACCTTCATAAGAAAAGTGTTCGGTCACGTCTTTGCCATTTTTATAATAGAATTGGCGAACCATGCCTTTCCCTACAAATATCAGATCGTGTGCTATTTGTCCTTCGTTCAGGATAATCTCACCTTTATTTACGTTTTTGCGTATCAAGACTTCTGCCAGTTGCTGGCGTCCTTCTTTACTCATTTCTGGAAATCTGGAATTAACTACAGCGTCTACTGTTTCTTTTAATATGTCCATAGCGTCTTCTGATATCTTATTATTGGGTTGTGTTTGCAAAAGTACAAAAACGCTTGACGTAAATCAATAAATGGGGATAAAAAGATTTGTTTTTGCTTTAAATCAATTCGTTTTGTTTTCAGACCGGTTACATTTGCATCGTTTTCAAGAGGTACACACAAATATAAGATTAGGTATGAAAAAGGTAATTAGATTGTTAGGTAAAATCGGACAAGCTGATCCGATGATTTGGGGATATGTAATGTTACATTGATTGTTCCCCTTTTTGATTAAAAACAGTTAGTTTTAGGTATTAGTTAAATTATTAGTTATGAAAAAGGTAAAAAGTACATTTGTCTGGTTTATTGAACGGACAAATAACAATGCCGGCAGTGTATGGGGTTTTTAAAGCTATCCCCGTAATTGCTTTTAATTAGGACTTGATTGAAATTATCGTTAAAGAGGGGCTGTTTTTAATAATGGCTCCTCTTTTTTTGTAGTGATTAT
>ERZ860388.1593-NODE-1593-length-14116-cov-2.644478_pt1 | contig 14116 bp, 10 predicted proteins | sample MGYA00509978_ERZ860388 | MGnify/ENA primary metagenome ERZ860388 (study PRJEB30046, sample SAMN00715225) | human gut metagenome | study: EMG produced TPA metagenomics assembly of the A metagenome-wide association study of gut microbiota in type 2...
TGTAAAGAATGTTCATACCCTTTGTGTTGTTGGTGAGATCTATGCAGCAAACAAGCGGTATGACGACAGCAGGGAGATTTTCCTTCTGGCTTATCACAGAGCTCCTATTGGCAGAAATATTTTGTATCGATTAATCGAAGTATCCCTCAAGATGAAGGATATTGATGAGGCAATGGAATATTATGATGAATTCTTGGAAGTTGCCCCTAATGACAGTACACAGTATGTATTAAAATATAAAATCCGCAAAGCAGAACAGGCTCCGCTCGAAGAGCAGATCAGAATTCTCGAGGATTACAAAGAGAAAGAATTCACAGAGAGATGGTCATACGAGCTGGCTAAATTATATTATCAGAATGGAGATACCAAGAAATGCCTGGATCTCTGTGATGAAATGGTTCTCTGGTTCAGTGATGGCAAGTATGTCATGAAAGCCCTGGATCTTAAGAGTCGTATGGGAATGCTGAGTGGTAAAGAAAAAGAAAAATACGATAAACAGTTTATTCCGAATCTCAAGACAGTGGAGGATTCCGCTGAGAATAAAGAAGAGGTTCAGGATGGAGAAGCGAAAGAACCACGGGCAGAAGCAGCACCGGCAGCAGATGATGATGCACCTGTGATCGACAGCGTAGATATTGATGAGCGTGATGTTAATGGAGCAGAAAGCCTTCAGGAAAAAATCTCCAAGGGAATCCGCGATATCTTTACAGGAAAGAAAAAAGAATCCGAAGAGGAATTTATGAAGGAAGAGGAGGAAGCACCTGCTGAGGAGGTTCCGGAAGAAATGATCAAGGATATTTCTTCAGAAGCAGAACCGACAAATGTACCGGAACTTGAACCGGAAGATGCAGTGATCCCGCCTCCGGCAACACCTGGAACTTCTATTTTCAGCACGATCGAGGAGAAGATAGAAGAAGTTACAAATCAGGAGATCAAGGATGAACAGGAAGAGACACCGGAAGAAGTAACTGAGGAAGTCAGTGAAGAAGAACTTCCGGATGTAGTGATCGAATCTGAGGAAACAGATGCTGAAGAAGCAGAGGAGCTTCCGGAAGCTGAAGAAGAACCGGAAATCGAAGAGGTTGAAATTCCAGAAGAAGAAGTGAAACCGCTGGAGACAGAGGATGACTTTGTTGATTCGGCAGAGGAAGAGGAGACAAAACTTCCTGAACTTGAGATCCCGGAAGCAATGAAGAATGTTGGAATGGAAAATCCATTACATACAGAAATTCCGAAAGCACCGGATATCTGTCTTCCGGGAGCAGAAGATTCTGAGGAGACACCTGATTTTGAATTTAATCTGGAAGATACGATTCTTGCAGCAGCAACTGCACAGGGAATTGAAATTCCGGATGAACCGATAGTGAAAGAAGAACCGGTTCAGGAAGTAAATACTGCAGAAGAGGATGCTGAGGATTATATGTCTGAAGAGGATCTTCGCAGTGCAGAAGAAGAATTCCTGAACGGACCTGTCAAGAAGCAGGATCCGGAAGAAGAAATTTATGATGATCTGGATTCTTATAAGATGGAAGATGACTCTGATGAAGATTTCGGTGAGGAAGACGGCTACGAAGATGAGGATATCAGTGATCTTGAGGAAGAAGAATTCCTTGCAGATCAGTATGAGGATACTGTAAAAGCAGCCAAGACTCCTGAAAAGAAACCAACTCTCAGAAAATCCGGCAGGAAAGAAAAACAGCAGGAACCGGAAGATGACGACATGGAGCAGCTTCTCTATACTGTTGAGCCGAAACGCAAAGCCAGGGATATCATTCCGAGAGAAAAGAAGATGACCGCAGATGAGGAGAAACTCTTTACCTACTTTGCGAAAGTTCCGGGCTTAAGGGAACAGATCGTGGATGCACTTTATGATGCGCAGATCTGTGCTTCTGACAAGACTTCAAAGACAGGAAATATTATTGTGATGGGTGGCCGTGAGACAGGAAAGACAAGACTGATCTCAGGACTGATCCCGGCGATCTGCAAGGAACTGAACCTGGAGGCATCCAAGGTTGCCTATGTATTTGCGGATCAGATCAATGGCAAGAATGTAGCAGAGATTGTTCGTAAGATGTCAGGCGGTTTCCTGGTTATCGAAAACGCCAATCAGCTGGCAAAAGAAACAGTTAATCAGTTGAATAAGGCAATGGAGTTCCGGACTGACGGACTGATCGTGATCATTGAGGATGAAAAGATCGGAATGCGTAAACTGATCGCAAGATTCCCGAAATTTACATCCAAGTTTACATCTATGATCAATATTCCGGTATTTACCAACGATGAACTTGTTAATTTTGCGAAAATCTACACAAGAGAGAACGGATACACCATCGACCAGATGGCAATGCTGTCGCTGTATAACCTGATCAGCACAAGCCAGAAGGAAGATCAGCCGATGAATATCGGTGCGGTCAAGGACATCATTGACAGTGCGATCGCCAAATCAAGAGGAGGTCTTCGTAAACTGATCTCCAAGAAAAAAGTAAATCAGGATGGATACCTGGTACTTTACGAGAAAGATTTTAATTAGTGAGAGGAGAAAATATGGTCAGACCTTATCTTGGAAATCCTAAATATACCATTGAAGTCCTTCAAAAGTACGGTTTTGTATTCCAGAAAAGGTTTGGTCAGAATTTTCTGATCGATACCCATGTTCTGGAGCGTATCATCGAAGCTTCCGAGATCACCAAAGATGATTTTGTACTGGAGATCGGACCGGGAATCGGAACGATGACACAGTATCTTGCAGAGGCAGCAAGAGAAGTAACAGCAGTTGAGATTGACGATGCACTGATTCCGATCCTTAAGGATACACTTAAGGAATGGGACAATGTAACTGTTCTTCACGGAGATATCCTCAAGACAGATATCCGTAAGATCGCAGATGAGAAGAATCAGGGGCGTCCGATCAAGGTCGTTGCAAATCTGCCATATTACATTACGACACCGATCATTATGGGCTTATTCGAAAGCCATGTTCCAGTAGATTCGATCACGGTAATGGTACAGAAAGAAGTGGCAGACAGAATGCAGACAGGTCCTGGTTCCAAGGATTACGGGGCACTTTCACTGGCTGTACAGTATTATGCAGAACCAAAGATCGTTGCAAATGTACCGCCGAATTGCTTTATGCCGCGGCCGAAGGTTGGAAGTGCGGTGATCCGCCTGACGAGACATCAGAATCCGCCGGTAACAACGCTGGATGAGAAATTAATGTTCCGTCTGATTCGTGCATCTTTTAACCAGAGAAGAAAAACTCTGTCAAACAGTCTTAAGAACTCACAGGAACTGCCGTATTCCAAGGAAGAGGTAGAAGCTGCGATCACAGAATGTGGACTTCCGTTGAATATCAGAGGGGAAGCACTGACGCTGGAACAGTTTGCCAGACTGTCAGATACATTTTCGAAATTAAATAAATAAGCAAATAAAAAGCATCCGGTGGCTGGTCGGATGCTTTTTATTATTTATTAAATTTAAAAGGAAGGAGAGTTGATAACCATTTCAGGCTATCAACATATGAAAAAGAAAATTATAAAAATAATGTTGGCTGTATTATTTTTATGGTCTTAGTATAGCCAGAAAATATGATGGAATCGTGTTGAACTTATGAAAAAACAGTGAACAAAGGTCAAAAGTTTTATGAATGACAGCCAGATAAAAAATTTTTACAGCATAGCCGAAAAACTGTGGTATAATGGGCTCGCCTGAGAGAAAAAGCATCGAAACAGGTGTGAAATTCAGGCTGATACATGAGAATGCATGAATTCAGGAGGTAATTACAATGAAAATAAACAAAAAAATCAGTGCACTGGTACTTGCAGGGGCTCTTGCATGTACAACACCGGCGATGGTCTACGCACAGGACAGCTCAGATGTGGTTGACCAGGCCGTAGAGATCCTTCAGGATAACGGAGTGGATGAACTTCTGTCCGATCCGGACAAGGTAGTGGATCTGATCGTTCAGGCTAAGGAAATTCTCGGTCAGGTAGATGTAACAAATGATGAGATCGGCTCAGCTCTTGATGTGGCAGCAGAAAGTGCGGGAATTACACTTTCCGATTCTGAGAAACAGACTCTGATCCAGTTATATGATAAATTCAAGAATACAGATCTGGATGAGGACCAGCTGAGAAGTCAGGTAAATAAGGTTTATAACAAGCTGGATGAGCTTGGGATCACCAAAGAAGATGTCAAAGGGATCATTGGCAAACTGGTCGATTTTGCCAGAAGCATCCTTAACTGACCTCACAGGAAAGACATTAGTACGTTTGTGAAAAACACACAGGATAAAAAATAGAGGAGTCAGAAATTTATAGTATATTTGAATAAAAAAAATGAATATACAGAAATAAAATTGTGCAAATATACGGAAACTTCATCGTTTGTTCATAAAAAGTTCATAATCGACTGTTATTATAAGTACAGTTCGAAGAGAACTTCACTAACAGACGTTGTAATGTTCTTCATTACACATAAATTTTTTCATAATAATCGCCCCGGTAAACCACTGCCGGGGCACTCCTCGTTTATTGAGTCCCTTTTTGGGGACTTTTTTTATTTCCTCCTGCATATAAAATATGCTATAATGAGACTAACTATAGTAAAATGATCAAAAGTATAGACGATATAGATAGATTTTTATACGAGAGGAGAATTGCAGACTATGTCTGAGTCAATGAAAGATTATGAAAAAGAACTGGAAGCTTCCATGAAAACGATCGAGGAAGGCGACATTCTCACAGGAACTGTGATCAGTGTGGATGAAAAAGAAGTGATCCTCGATCTTAAATATTATGCAGAAGGTGTGATCCCGGCAGAGAATTTCAGCAGAGAGCCAGGATTTAACCTCAAAGAAAATGTCCAGGAAGGGGACGAGATTCAGGCTACCGTGATCCGTAAAGATGACGGAAATGGAAATATCCTGCTCTCAAGGGTAGAGGCAGTTGATGTCTTTGCATGGGATAAACTTAAGGAATTAAAGGAATCTGGAGAGGTTCTGGATGTTGTAGTAAAAGGAATCACAAACGCAGGCGTTATCGCTTATGTAGAAGGTGTCAGAGGTTTTATCCCGGCATCCAAACTTGCTCTTGGATATGTTGAGGATACAGAGGCATATCTGAACAAACCGATCCAGGTACAGGTCATCGACGTTGATAAAGAAAGTAAGAAACTGATTCTTTCTGCTAAGGAAATTCTCCGTGAGAAGGCAGAAGAAGAACGCAGAAACAAAGTTTCAAACCTTGAGATCGGGCTTATCACCGAGGGAACAGTAGAGAGCCTTCAGCCATATGGTGCATTTGTAGATCTTGGAAACGGACTTTCCGGTCTGGTGCATATTTCTCAGATCTGCGAGAAGAGGATCAAGAAACCGTCAGAGGTTCTTGCTGTAGGAGACAAGGTCAAAGTCAAAGTCACTGCGATCAAGGACGGAAAGCTCAGTCTCAGCATTAAGGAAGCATCTGATATGATGGCGAAGGAAATCGAAGAAGAAGTTTATGAAGTACCAGATGCAGGAGAAGAGGCAACCACTACACTGGGCTCTCTCTTTGCAAATATCAAACTGGATTGAAAGGACGGCTGGAATGAAAAATCAGGAAAAAATTTTTGTTATAGGACATAAAAATCCGGATACAGATTCTATCTGTTCGGCAATTGCATACTGCGACATCAAAAACAGGACAAGCCAGCACCAGAAATTTATTCCGAAGCGCGCAGGACAGATCAATGAGGAGACAGAGTATGTGCTGAGCCGTTTTGGAGTTCAGCCGCCGGGATATCTGAGTAATATCGGAACCCAGGTCAAGGACATGGATATCCGTATGAGCCCGGATGCAGACAAGGGAATGTCGCTGAAAGCTGCATGGGATATCATGCAGGAGAACAGCATTGTTTCTCTTCCAATCAGAGATAAAGAAGGTGCCCTGGAAGGTCTGATCACGATCGGTGATATTGCGAAGACCTATATGGATACGACTGACAGCTATCTTCTTTCCAGAGCAAGAACACAGTATCAGAAGATCGCAGAGACGATCGACGGAGAAGTGATCGAGGGAAATCCTCATGGATATTTTATCAAGGGAAGAGTTATGGTAGGAACTGCCAACCCGGATAAAATGAAAGAATATATCGAAGAAGATGATATGATCATCATGGGAGACAGAGAAGAGGATCATCTTCAGGCGATTGCGCAGAATGTTAGCTGTATTATCGTTGGTATGGGAATTGAAGTCAGCGAAAAGGTGATAAAGCTTGCTCATGAGAGAGAAATTGTAATTATTATGTCTCCGTATGATACATTTACGATCGCAAGACTGATCAACCAGAGTATTCCTGTACGGTATATCATGAAAACAGATAATCTGGTTACTTTTAATACAGAGGATTTTACGGATGATATTCAGAATGAGATGATCAAACACCGTCATCGTGCGTTCCCTGTAATTAACAAAAAGGGAAAATGTATCGGAACAATTTCCCGAAGAAATTTCCTGGATATGCACAGGAAAAAAGTAGCACTTGTGGACCATAATGAGAAAGATCAGGCAGTTGACAATATCGATAAAGCTGAAATTGTGGAGATTATTGACCATCATAAACTGGGTTCTCTGGAAACTATGGTACCGATTTCTTTCAGAAATCAGCCGGTCGGATGTACAGCAACGATTCTGTATGAAATGTATGGGGAGCAGAAACTTGAGATTTCACCGAGTATTGCGGGGCTTCTCTGTGCTGCGATTATTTCAGATACACTGATGTTTCGTTCACCTACCTGCACATTATCTGACAAGATGGCGGCAGGTGCGCTGGCACTTATTGCAGGAATCAATATTGAGCAGTTTGCAAAAGAGATGTTTAAAGCAGGAAGTAACCTGAAAGACAAATCACCGGAAGAAATTTTCTATCAGGATTATAAGAAATTTATTGCTGAGGATGAGATCAACTTTGGTGTTGGACAGATCAGTTCTATGGACAGCGATGAGCTGGCAGAAATCAAAGAGCGTCTGGTTCCGTTTATGGTCAGCGAGTGTGGCCGTCATGGTGTTACCCGCGTATTCTTTATGCTTACCAATATTATTGAGGAATCTACAGAGCTTCTCTATTATGGTGAGGGAAGTGAGGAAATGGCACGTATTGCTTTCCATATGGAGCCAAAGGATGGTGTATTTGATCTGAAAGGCGTTGTTTCACGTAAGAAACAGCTGATTCCGGCACTTATGGAAGCTGCACAGGCCGGACAGAACGATTACAACTGATGGCAGCAGACAGAATAGCTGAGGATAATAAGAAATGGAAAAAGAAACCTGGAAAGCAGGAAATATGCTTTATCCACTTCCGGCAGTTATGGTAAGTGTTTCTGACGGAGAGGGGAATGACAATATTATTACAGTTGCATGGGCAGGGACTGTCTGCACGAATCCGCCGATGGTGTCTATTTCTGTGCGACCATCCCGTTTTTCCTATGATATGCTCAGAAAGACGGGAGAATTTGTAATAAATCTGACAACAGAGAAACTGGCATATGCAACGGATTACTGTGGAGTCCGTTCCGGCAGGGATGTTGATAAATTTAAAGAAATGAAGCTTACCAAAGAGAAGGCGGATTTTGTGAAAGTTCCCATGATTGCAGAATCTCCGGTGAGTATTGAATGCAAAGTAAGGCAGGTTCTGGAATTGGGTTCCCACCATATGTTTCTGGCGGATGTGCTTGCAGTTCATGCTGATCCGCAGTATATGGACGAGAAGAAGAAATTTCATCTGAATGATGCGAAACCTCTGGTGTATTCTCATGGTGAATATCTGGGAATTGGTAAAAAACTGGGAACATTTGGATACAGCGTTAAAAAAAAGAAGAAAAAATCCGGAAAAAAGAAACAGTAATCCGCAATTTGCAGACTCAGACAATGTATGATAAAATGAAAGGACATAAACATGAATAATGTGACATTAATAGGAATGCCCGGTTCAGGGAAAAGTACAATAGGAGTTATTCTTGCAAAAGCATTGAGATATGAATTTCTGGATTCGGATCTTCTGATACAGAAACAGGAGAAAAGAAAGCTTTCAGAGATCATAGAGCAGGACGGACCGGAAAAATTTAAGGAAATTGAAAATCAGGTTAATGCAGACATTCATGTGACAGATACGGTCATTGCACCCGGCGGAAGTGTTATTTACTGTGATGAGGCAATGGAACATCTGAAGTCTATAGGTAAGGTTATATATCTTAAATTATCACTGGAATCTTTATCCAAAAGACTGGGAAATCTGAAAGGCCGCGGAGTTCTGTTAAAGGACGGTCAGAGCCTGAAAGATCTGTATGAGGAACGTGTACCTCTGTACGAGAAATATGCAGATATTACCATTGATGAAGAGGGGAAAGATTTGGATGAAAGTCTTCGGGCAATTCTGGAGATAATACATATCAAAGAGCAGGGAAAGTGATTATTACAGCTCGGGAAAAGGACAGTGGTAAATAATTTTTGTTTACAAATGATAAATATATGATATAATATACAACTGACTTTAAAATAGGATGATCGTTTAGTATAAACATATATGCATTTGAAACAGAAGTTACATGTTCGCAGAAAACGAAAAACAGAGTGAACAGTGACCATTAATTCTGCTCATGGAGTGAAAATAAATAAGAGGTGTGATATGGAACAGTATGTTATAAAAGGAGGCAACCCTTTAGTCGGTGAAGTTGAGATTGCCGGTGCCAAGAATGCGGCACTTGCTATTCTTGCAGCAGCCATAATGACTGATGAGACGATTCTGATAGAGAATCTGCCGGATGTAAGGGATATCAATGTATTGCTTGAAGCGATCGCTGGTATTGGAGCACAGGTAGACCGTATTGATAAATCTACTGTGAAGATTAACGGATCTACAATTGGAGATGTAAGTGTTGATTATGAATATATCAAGAAGATCAGAGCTTCCTACTATCTGCTGGGAGCACTTCTTGGTAAGTATAAACATGCAGAGGTACCGCTTCCAGGTGGATGCAACATCGGAAGCCGTCCGATCGACCAGCATCTGAAGGGATTCAGAGCGCTTGGTGCAGATGTAGATATCATGCATGGAGCAATTGTTGCGAAAGCAGATGAACTTCATGGAAGCCATATTTTCCTTGATGTTGTATCTGTAGGTGCGACGATCAACATTATGATGGCAGCTTCTATGGCATCTGGCCGTACTACGATCGAGAATGCAGCGAGAGAGCCGCATGTTGTAGACGTTGCGAACTTCCTGAACAGTATGGGAGCCAACATCAAGGGTGCGGGAACTGATGTTATCCGTATCAAGGGTGTTGAGAAACTTCATCGTACAGAGTATTCTATCATTCCGGACCAGATCGAGGCAGGAACTTTTATGTTTGCTGCTGCCGCAACTGGCGGGGGTGTTACAGTTAAGAATGTTATCCCGAAACATCTTGAGGCAACAACTGCCAAACTTGAAGAGATCGGATGTGAGGTTGAAGAATTTGATGATGCAGTACGTGTACGTGCAGGCAAGAGACTTCACCGCACTCATGTCAAGACTCTTCCATATCCGGGATATCCGACAGATATGCAGCCGCAGATCGCTGTTACACTTGCCCTTGCAGAAGGAACAAGTATCGTAACAGAGAGTATCTTTGAAAACCGTTTCAAATATGCGGACGAGCTTTCCAGAATGGGAGCGAATATTAAAGTTGAGGGAAATTCTGCTATTATTGATGGTGTCCGCAAGCTTACAGGCGCAAGAGTCAGTGCACCGGATCTCCGTGCAGGAGCGGCTCTGGTAATTGCAGGTCTGGCAGCGGATGGAATCACAGTAGTAGATGATATTGTTTATATCCAGAGAGGATATGAGAATTTCGAAGAGAAACTGAGAAGTCTCGGCGCAGAGATCGAGAGAGTTTCCAGTGAGAAAGAAATTCAGAAATTCCGTCTTCGCGTAGGTTGATAAAATTTGTCATCCGAGATACTTGACAAGTATATAAAATAAGTTTATTGTATGTACTGCGATAACTTCATAAACGGCCTTTTATTCAGAGTGGTGGAGATACAAAGGATCTGTGAAGCCACGGCAACCCCTCCCTTGAGAGGAAGGTGCCAACCTGAGCGAGTGATCGAACAATAAGAGGATTGAAATCAAATTCAAGACAGTCCTATTGTTGGGGCTGTCTTATTTTGTTATGTACGCAGATAACTTATTGATCAATAGACCAGATAAAAAAGAAAGGAACCAATCATGGAGAAAGAAAAGATTTTATTTACATCCGAATCTGTAACTGAAGGTCATCCGGACAAAATGTGCGATGCCATTTCCGATGCCATTCTTGACGCGATCATGGAAAAAGACCCGATGGGCCGTGTAGCATGTGAGACCGCTACAACAACAGGTCTTGTACTTGTTATGGGAGAGATCACAACAAGCGCTTACGTTGATATCCAGAAAATCGTAAGAGATACAGTAAGAGAGATCGGTTATACCCGTGGAAAATATGGATTTGATGCTGATACATGTGCAGTCATCACTGCAATCGATGAGCAGTCAGCAGATATCGCTCTTGGCGTAGACAAAGCTCTGGAAGCTAAGATGGGAGAAGACGAGATCGATGCGATCGGAGCCGGAGACCAGGGAATCCAGTTCGGATATGCTTCCAATGAAACAGAAGAGTACATGCCATATGCGATCAACATGGCACACAAACTGGCTCGCCAGCTTACAAAAGTCCGCAAAGACGGAACTCTGCCATACTTAAGACCAGACGGAAAAACTCAGGTAACTGTTGAATACAGTGAAGAAGGCAAACCGATCCGTATCGATGCAGTTGTATGCTCTACACAGCATGATCCGGAAGTTACACAGGAGCAGATCCACGAAGACATCAAGAAATATGTATTTGATGAGATCATCCCGACAGACATGGTAGATGATGATACCAAGTACTTCATCAACCCGACAGGACGTTTCGTGATCGGTGGACCTCACGGTGACAGTGGACTTACAGGACGTAAGATCATCGTTGATACTTACGGTGGATCCGGACGTCACGGCGGCGGTGCTTTCTCAGGAAAAGACTGCACAAAGGTTGACCGTTCCGCAGCTTATGCAGCACGTTATGTTGCAAAGAACATCGTTGCAGCAGGACTGGCTGACAAGTGCGAGATCCAGCTTTCCTATGCGATCGGTGTAGCAAAACCGACTTCCATCAATGTAGAAACATTTGGAACAGGAAAACTTTCCAACACTAGACTTGTTGAGATCATCCGTGAGAACTTTGATCTCCGTCCGGCAGGAATCATCCGTATGCTCGACCTGAGAAGACCGATCTACAAACAGACAGCTGCTTACGGACATTTTGGACGTACAGATGTAGATCTTCCGTGGGAAAAACTGGATAAAGTTGACGATCTCAAGAAATATCTGTAAGACACGGTTTTTTCACCGTTTTTATAGAAAATTTAGAGATAGGAATATCGTGATATGATATAATGAACGCATATATAGCGGGCACAGACTCGTTATATGTGCGTTTATTTTTATACAGAGAAGCGGGGATGTGTTATGAAATTAAAACAGAGGATCATACTCGGTTTCCTGATGATCATATTAGTTCCAATGCTGCTGCTGGCGGCTACTTTATACGGGTTCAGCGAAGCGCAGCACAGGAGTACATCTAAGAATGAAGCAGTGCAGGAAGCAGATTATGATATTACGATCGGAGAGACCGGAGTTGACGGTTCGGGCTTACGGATCATGACGAAGGATCTTTTTTTTACGGCACTGGTCATCCTGATATTTACGAGTGTGTCCGTAGGATTGTGGATTTACAGAAGTGTTGCCACACCACTTGTTAAGCTGCGTAAGGCCACGCAGAATATCAAAGACGGAAATCTTGATTTTGTTCTTGATGTGGAAGGGGCGGATGAGTTTGCGGAACTTTGCCGTGATTTTGAGGAAATGAGGAGACGGCTCAAGGAATCCGCAGAAGAAAAACTTGTCCTGGACAAAGAAAACAAAGAACTGATTAGCAATATTTCTCATGATCTCAAGACCCCGATCACAGCCGTTAAGGGCTACGTTGAGGGTATCATGGACGGAGTGGCAGATACCCCGGAAAAGATGGATCGTTATGTCCGTACTATTTATAACAAAACAGTTGAGATGGATCATCTGATCAATGAGCTTACTTTTTATTCCAAGATCGATACAAACCGCATTCCATATACGTTCAGTAAACTGAATGTTGAGGACTATTTTTCAGACTGTGCAGAGGAAGTGGGACTGGAACTGGAAACGAGAGGAATACAGCTCTGCTATGCCAACTACGTAGACAGTGATGTGCAGGTGATCGCAGATGGAGAGCAGATCCGAAGGGTGATCCATAATATCATCAGCAATGCGATTAAATATATGGACAAGGGCAAGGGAATGAAGGGCATCATACAGATCCGTGTCAAGGATGTCGGTGATTTTGTCCAGGTTGAGATCGAAGATAATGGCAAGGGGATCGCAGCCAAAGATCTGCCATATATTTTTGACCGTTTTTACCGGACAGATGTTTCGCGAAATTCTGCCAAGGGAGGCAGTGGGATTGGTCTTTCCATCGTGCGTAAGATCCTGGAGGACCATGGAGGTAAAGTGTGGGCAACCAGCCGCGAGGACATCGGCACGATCATGTACTTTGTTTTGAGAAAATACCAGGAGGTACCTGTAAATGAGTAAAATACTGATTATTGAAGACGAAGAGGCAATTGCAGATCTGGAGAAAGATTATCTGGAACTGTCAGGATTTGATGTTGAGATCGCCACAAGAGGCGATGTAGGGCTTGAGAAGGCTCTGAAAGAAGAATACGACCTGATCATACTTGATCTGATGCTCCCTGAGGTAGATGGATTTGATATCTGCCGTCAGGTGCGCGAGGAGAAGAATATCCCGATCATCATGGTTTCGGCAAAGAAAGACGATATTGACAAGATCCGTGGACTGGGACTTGGGGCAGATGATTACATGACCAAGCCGTTCAGCCCAAGCGAACTTGTTGCCAGGGTAAAGGCACATATGGAAAGATATAACAGACTTGTAGGATCAAATGTTGTCAAGAATGATATTATCGAGATCCGTGGGATCAAGATCGACAAGACAGCGCGAAGAGTCTGGATCAATGGGGAGGAGAAGACATTTACGACCAAGGAATTTGATCTTCTTACATTCCTTGCGGAGAATCCGAACCGCGTATTTACCAAGGCGGAACTGTTCCGTCAGATCTGGGATATGGAATCTGTAGGCGACATTGCAACTGTTACCGTTCATATCAAGAAAATCCGTGAAAAGATTGAATTCAACACAGCCAAGCCGCAGTATATTGAAACCATCTGGGGTGTCGGATACAGATTTAAAATGTAATATAGGGTATGATAACAGCCTGTGGTGTTTTGCATCATAGGCTTTTACTATGAAAATGAAGAAAAGGGTATGGATAAAATGGCAAGGAAAACAAAATACGAAATACGAACGTTAAAAACGGAAACGGATGATGTCAACCAGTATAATGCGCTGCTCCGGTACGCCTTTCAGGTGACAGAACAGGAACTGGCAGAAACCGGCTGGCGGGACGATGAGATTAAACAGTCCAAGTTCCCGGTGTTAGACCGTGCGGACGTATTGGGGTGCTTTGACGGAAAGACACTCATTTCGCAGTTTGCGGTTTATCCGCTCAAAATGAATATTTACGACACGGTCTTTCAGATTGGATTTGTAACAAGTGTCTGCACCTATCCGGAGTATTCGGGACACGGCATTATGAAAAAACTCATGGTAAAGAGCCTGACCAATATGCGGAATAAGGGGCAGTCGTTTGCACTGTTGTATCCGTATTCAATTCCACTTTATCACAAGCTGGGCTGGGAAATCGTATCCAATAAAATCTCCTATACGGTCAAAGACCGCCAGATACCGGCGAAAGCGACTGCGCCGGGGTATGTGCGCCGCGTGGACTGGGAAAATGCCGATTTTATGAATCTTCATTCGACTTTTGCATCCGTGACACACGGCTGTCTGTTCCGCAATGCACTGGCATGGGAAGAATACTGGCGCTGGGACGAGGACGACACCAACGTG
>ERZ860388.1596-NODE-1596-length-14098-cov-2.716727_pt1 | contig 14098 bp, 10 predicted proteins | sample MGYA00509978_ERZ860388 | MGnify/ENA primary metagenome ERZ860388 (study PRJEB30046, sample SAMN00715225) | human gut metagenome | study: EMG produced TPA metagenomics assembly of the A metagenome-wide association study of gut microbiota in type 2...
GGATCTGGAAAGAGTTTACAGTAATGGGTATTTGTGAGGCACCTACCCTTGGGGTAGCAACCCCTATTTTCTTTTTTCCAGAAGAGCTATTGTGTGAAATAAAAGGAAATGTAACAAATTTTAATATGAACTGTTTTATAGATGTAGAAGATAAGCTGTCAGATGTAGAAAAACAAATTTTTGATTTAATGCAGAGTAATGGAGAAATAGAAATTTCGAGTATTAGCGATGTGATGATGCAGTTGAAAAGTGAAGTGAATAAAATTAAAATTCCGTTATATTGTCTAGTTTTATTTGTGGCCGTTTTTGGTGTTATTAATATGATTAATACTTTAATGACAAATATCATATCAAGGCAACAGGAATTTGCGATTTTACAAGCAATAGGATTAACAAACAAACAATTTGTCAAAATACTTCAAACAGAATGTTTATATTATATCGTGGAAACGGCGATAATAACGTTGACATTCGGGACTTTTGCAGGCTATATTTTATGCACAGTATTTAATCAAGTGGGAACATTGGGAACATTGCATTTTAGTTTTCCTATTTTGCAAGTGTCATTTTACTTCATAGCACTTGTATTTATGGCAGGAGCATATTCTTTTTTTGTGATTCGATATGTGAAGAAAGGAACATTAGTAGAGCGTATTAAAACAATTGAATAAGATTATTATAATCTGTAAACAAAATATTTCAGATAAAGTAAAAATGAAAACAGAATAAATCCAAAACAGAAGCGGGTATGTGAAAATAGCATAGCTGCTTCTGTTTTGGTAAGCAATTTTAGCAACTTTTAGGAGAACAATTTTCAACTAGAGGGAGAGTTCCTCATACGCAAGTAAATCCGGAGTAACCTTTTCTTCACCCGAAAGGTTTGCTACATTCCGAAAATATAGGCGATAATAGTGTCCAGATAAAATGCGGATATTTTTATCGAACGTAAAGTGATATTCTTTCTGGTCAGTGGATCGGAAAATAATTTTCTGTTTCTTGGTAAGTGGGCTGACTTCACGTTTTGTACAGGTTCCAGTTAATTCGGTATAGTCATGCATCTTGATGGTATGTAGCAGACTCACAATTCGTATGGCAGTTCCAACACCGATGCAAAGACTCATAAGGAGAAATATCTGGTCGTCTGTTATAAATCCGTAAATACATCCAAATAGGACACAGAAAAAGCCGATTGCCCCATGGACAATCAGCTTATTAAGAAATGGTTTTGGCATAATTTGCTCCTTCCTATAATTTTTCAAATGCAATCTGTTTATTGAGGTACAAATTACTGATGGCTTCCAGTACAGGATAACCGGCATGGGTGAATTGGATATCCTGTGCCAGGGTACGGAATGTTGCATCCGAGGTTTCATAGAGCTGCGTCAAAAGTTGCTCTGTATTTTGTGGATGGATGCCCTGTTCTACACAGGTTACAGGCTCTGCCGTAGAAATCTGTACTTTTTTTGCTATTTGGAGTACCGTGTCCTCTATAGCAGTCCGTGCCGGCTTTTTTAGATAATGGATCAGTTCCTTTGTGTGCAGTTTTTTCTTCATGCAGAGATAGATGCAGGTAAAAAGCCGTACTGAAAAACTGTCCTGCAATGGGCTGATATAAAGTTCTCCTAAGAGGCGGTACAGGGCATCCACACCAGTTAAACCATCCCCTTTTACAACCAGTCCTCGAAGCAGCAGCCGATTCAGGTAAGGTTCAATGGGGATATTTTCCGAACGGTGATGTTTTTTCAAGCGTTCGGAAAAAGCAGACTGCAATTCATGGATCTGTCGGATTTGAAATGCGAGGCTGCTCCACAGAAAGAATTCTTCTTCTGTCAGTCCGTATTCCTGCCGGTTATTGATAACTGTCGGTGTTTTATGTTCCTTTATGGAATCCTGGAATCGTAGGATTCCGACTGCAGTATAAAGTGTCAGCATAATCGTTCTCCCTTCAAGATAAAAGAGTATATAATTTGGTATCCTGCTGTAAGTATTTCCGGGCTTTGCTTTGCCATGCCCGGACATGATTCATTGGGACACCATAATGTTTGGAAATTTCTTGGTTGGTATATCCTTTTTGCTGCAGGAGCAGGGCATGTATTCCTTTTCTTAGTGTATTGCAGCTTCTCGCTTCTAAGGACTGCAGGTGCTTATAAATGGGTTCCTGGTTCATACATTGTTCCTGCCATAGTTCGGTTTTTTGGTCTACAAGCAGGGGTTCCATGTCAAATTCGGAAGATGCATACATGGAACAGGTGTATTTTCGTTCTTTTTGCAGTTTTCTCCAATAACTGTAAATGGCATTTCGTATGGCAACTTTGGCGTAAACTGCAAAGGGACGGGTGTTGTCATAGTTCATGGCGGCTTTGCATAAAGCTAAGTTTCCGGCTTGCAGAAGGTCTTGCTGCTCATCGTATGAGACATAAGCACAACGGGAAGTCAATTTTTTTACCATTTCAGGTACCAAATATAAGTACTCCTCTGTCAATCGGCGTTCATCATCTGTCATCGGGATGATCATACATATCCCCCCTTTCAACCAATGGCCCTGAGAGGGATATGGTTATTCTCCAGAATCTTCATGGATTCCAGAATTAGTTGATCACACATATAAGTGCTAAATTCTCCGATGTGTGCTTCCTTGGCAGTCAGACAGAATTTATCAGCAATCCAGCGGTAAGCCTCCGATTTCGTAAAGATGTGGTTTAGCCATATCTGGTCAAATACCCGGTGTGCTTGGATCCTTTTTTGCCGAAGCTCTTTGTTTGCCAGTTTTCCTTTGGCATTGGTAGTGCCAGGATGAACTCCTACATAAGAATTACACTGTGGGAAGTGACTGCACACATAGAGTTTTCCATCTTTCGCTTTATTTCCATATACATAGGACGCATCCCTTAAAATTGCGATGCTGCCGCAGTATGGGCAGCGGATTTGTTTCTGTTTCATAAAGATTCACCTCGCTTACGTGTTTTATACGTATATTGTAAGAAAGCAGGTGATGAATTCCCATAGGATGGGCATAGAAACTACTCCCAGATTCGGACTAAATGGCACAAAATGGCAGAAAATCTAAGAATAGAACAGTGCCTTGATAAGCGGAAAGAAACCGCTGTCTGCAAAACGTGAGTAATTTACTGGTGTAAAGATGAACCCTGCACAGAAAATCCGGATGACATAAACAGAAATCAGAGCTATACATAGCCGATACAGATTTCTGGTGCGTTTGTTCCAGGGCTTTCTCGGACGAAACTTCAGGTACAGGATTAAAAGTGCAGGAATAAAAATTAAGTTCGTAAATATTGTATCGATTCCTTGAATCATAGCAGTGAAATTCAACATAAAATCGCCTCCTTTCTTATCCTGTACGCAGAAAGTGCCAAAAGTGCAACCTTTTACCAGTGATAATGAGATGCTTCCTGGTGCCGCAGTAAAGCAAAACAAGGACATGGCTTATCGGTCAATGATTCTTTTGCAAAGTAGAGTCCATATAAAGACTGAAATTGTTCCAGTGTTATGGCGGATAGACATTCCGTTGGTTCCGGTATGCGGGAGAAGAGCATACGGGCATCTGCCATGGGCAGGATACAAGGACTGCCGTTTTCATCTGGATGATATAAGAAGTGTGGGCCATTACAATAACCTGGGGTTTTACAGGAAACACAGCGAACATAAATACAGGAATGCCAATTTCCATCACAAATATCTAAAAAATGCCGGATGTGCTTGGCATCGGCATTACAACGAGATTGTTCCATATTCATCACCTTTATAGCAGGCAGCCGTAAGAAGCTGCCTGTGAGCATATTTATTGATAGTTACTTATCTTTTTTTCGCTTACGGATATATAAAATACCAAATCCGGCAGCAAAGAGGAGTGCGGCACCTGCCAGTAAAAGATAAGGAAGAATGGTTGTTTCATCTCCAGTCTTGACTGGTTTGGAAGGTTCCGGTGTGTCTTTTGGAACTTCCGTAAGTTTTATCGTCTGTCCTTTATCGTCCAGATCCTCATGGGAAGCAATTTCAAGTGCTGTTTCTCCTTCAAGGGAAAAAAGTTTTTCAAAAACGACTACATCATGACCAGCCAATGTGCTTCCATCAAAAGTGAAGATGACTTCGACAGAACCATTGGAATCCTTTGGTGTAAATTCTGTTTCTGACGTGACAGGTTTTCCATCAATCATAACTTCCTTTTGGGTTGTTTTGTCCATCAGTGTGCCGACCAGTTTGTATGGAGTATCCGGAATCAGATTTTGGTAGGATACGGTGTCAATGATGGTTACTTCTTTCGTAGCAACGGCTTCCTGATCCCCATCCGCTTTGTCCTTCGCAGTAGTTCCAATTCCTGGGAAGTAGATAGACTGTTCATGGTCTTCTATATCGGCGTGAACAGCAATCTCTTTTTCCTGATACGTTAAAGACTCAAAGACAACAATTGTTTTGCCGAACAGGATGCTGCCATCAAATGTAAAGGTAAGTTCAATACTGCCAGAGGCATCTTCAGGAGTAAAGGTCGTAGTGGCAGTAATCGGTTTACCATCTGCCTGAAGAGGCTCTTTTGTCTCTTTGTCCATCAAGGTACCGGTAAGTGCATACTCTTTTCCTGGAATTAGGTTACTATATTTAACCGTGTCAACGATGGTAATCTCTTTATCGGTTTTGGTAAAATGATCTCCGTCTGCTTTATCTTTTGCAGTAGTAGCGATTTCTGGGAAGTAGATGGTCTGCCCATTATCTTCAAGATCTGCGTGTGTTGCAAATTCTTTGCCGTCATAAGTAGCAGATTCAAAAACAACTACGGTTTTTCCGGCAAGGGAGGTCCCATCAAAAGAAAAAATCACATCTACCGTTCCAGAGGATTCTTTAGGAGTAAATGTGGTTTCGGCAGTAACCTCTTTCTTATCTATTTCGACAGGTTTTCCGGTTTCTTTATCCATAAGGGTTCCAGTCATAACATATTCTTCGCCGGGCAGAAGATTTTTGTAAGCTACCGTATCTACAAGGGTAACTTCTTTATCTGCTTGGGAAAGATTCATATCTGTTTCCTTATCTTTTGCAGTGGTCCCGATTTCTGGGAAATAGATAGTCTGATCCTGATCTGTAATGTCCGCATGAACAGCCAGTTTTAAATCCTCCTGGTACAGTTCCTCAAATACTACGATTGTTTTGCCCTTCAGAGAAGAGGCATTGAACGTAAAGGTCACTTTTGCAGAACCAGAAGATTTTTTTGGTTTGAAGGTGGTTTCTGCTGTGACAGGTTTTCCATCTATTTCAATTGGCTTTCCGGATTCCTGATCCATCAGTGTGCCGATGAGCTTATAAGACTGTCCCTTCTTTAAGCCTTCGTATTCTACGGTATCAACCAGAGTGATTTTTTCTTCTGGTTTGGCAAAGTGGGAGTTGCTGTCTTTGTCAAGGGCAGTAGTTCCAATGGTAATCTGATCATCCGTTAAAGTTCCCATATCCACGACTACGTGATTTTTATATACAGAGACCTCAATTTTTAAGAGGTTCATACCTTCATTGGAATCGCAGCGTTGTTCTTCCAAAATATAGGTATCATAAATCAGGGCTCCTTTGGTATCATCAGGTTTAGAAGAGCCAAACCAGATTCCGTCTTCAGAAGTTTCCCCACGATTGGTATTTGTAGTGTGCTTATTCCATTCTGAGGAGGTACTGGCATAGCCATTTTTGTCTGTTACAATGGTATGACTTTCTCCTGTAGTTTTGGAGGTAATGGAAAATGGGACATTTGCCAGCCGGTTTAAATCTCCGTCAGAGACCTTTACGAATTCTAAATCGCCACGGATTACCTGATTGGAAATCGCTGTTTCTTTTGCAGTTAAATCCAAAATTTTCCCATTTTCTGTGATATGAAACTCCTGAGAGAGTTTTCCCTCGTTCAAATAACCTTCCGGTGCTTTTGTCTCATCACCCCGGTAATGTCCATAAGGGAGAGTATCTTTTTTTGTGGAAGCAAGCCCTTTTTCATCTGTCTTCAAAGTGAGAACTACTTGATCTTTTTCGTAAAGGGTTCCATCCACAAGAACAGGATTTGGACCAAGATTGGTGATTGTAAATTCTGCATCCTTTAAAGAAGCATTTCCCTGTGGTTTGGCTTCTCCCGTTTCCAGATCCCGTTTTTGGATTTTGACACCGCCACGGATAATCTGGTTAGAAACAGAAGTCTCTTCTGTTGTTAAATCTACGATTTCTCCATTTTGGGTGATGTCAAATTCAAGAGCCTTTGCACCATCGGTTAGGTATCCGGAAGGCGCTTTGGTTTCTTCTATCCGGTAATGTCCAAGGGGCAGGGCATCAGCGGCACTTGCAGCAATACCATGTGCATCCGATTTAATTGTAAGTACTGCCTGACCATTTTCATAGAGCTTTCCACCTACCCATACCGGCTGTTTGTTCAAAGTGGTAATGGTAAATTCGGCATCTGCAAGAGATGCGGTTCCTTGTGCTTGTGTTCCCTGAGTTTCCAGATCCCGCTTCTGAATTTTGACGCCGCCTCGGAAGACCTGTTCTTCGACAGAAGAAGCGTTATAAATAGAGATAGTTTCTTCCGTACCGGTACTGGTGATTTGCTGCACGAAAACAGATTCGTTTGGAAGATAGCCGGCAGGTGCTTTGGTTTCCTGTACGGTTACTGTACCCAGTGGGAAGCAGACGGTCTTTCCATCACTGGCATAGAAAAATTCATCCCCGGATACCAAATAATCTTTTGTAAAATGGATTTCTCCAGAGGCATCTGTTTTCAATATCCAGGTGCGAACCGGTTTCTTACCATTTGCTCCGGGATCGGTAGCTGACTGCTCTGTATAGAATTTTATTGTAAATTCGGCATTGGCGAGAGAGCCGGTTCCCTGTGCAGAATTTTGCTGTGTGTCAGCATCCAGCTTTTTAAGGAGCAGTTTTACGGGATTATTTTGAGGAATATCCTTTACTTTTACGGTAGATGTTCCTTCTGCTTTTACCGTAACATTATGGGCGGAAGGATCTATAGCAAATCCTTCTGGGGCACTGATTTCTTTAACGGTGTAACTTCCTTCTGCCAGTTCTTTGGATTTTGCATATCCTTTTTTATCGGTAACAAGAGTTTCTACCAGTTCTTCCCCTTTGTAGATTCCGTATTTGGCTCCTTCTAAAGAGTAATTGCCATTTTTATCGGAAATATCGGTATTGGCAGAGGATTTCTGCAGTTCGATAAAGCCGTTTGGAACCTGATACCAGCTTCCTGCAAAAGTTTGGGAAGCATTGCCAGGAACGATAAAAGCACGGAAGGATTCTGGTGGGGCAGGAAGCCCTTCAATGGCGTTGGCAACTTCCAATGCTTTGTCAATATAATTTTGAGGTGCGCCATGGAAGGCACCGGTGTCCCCGTTATTTCCAGCGTGGATATAGGAAACGACCAGATGACCAATGACATAAGAATTGTCATCGGACCATCCTTGGAAATATTGATCTTTTATTACCTTTTCATAACCATATCCACCGTTTAAGTAGTAAAGAGCTTTTCTGAGTGGGGAATTTTTTCCCAAAAGGTTATAAGGATACTTTCCGGAAGCCGGTGTTTTCTTTAATGGTTCAACGCAATAAGCCGTGTTATTGCCATCAAAGCTCATGCGGGAAGTATAATAGTCCCCGTATGGAATTTTGGCTCCTGCCTTATAATGGTTCCATCTGCAGCATAAGCGGTATGGGCATTGAAAAAGAGTGTGCTAAGAAACATCGTGACACAAAGAAAAAGGGCGGTTAGCCGGATATGAGGTTGTTTTGCTGGTTTTAACATAAATCTCCTCCTTTGTTAAAAAGAAAAGCAGCCATATTCGGGCTGCAGGTAACATTAACCGACTTTTTTATCCTGGCGTTTCAAGATTTCCAGGAGTTCCTGTCGGTCTGTGGTAATTAATTCTTTTTCCAGGTTGGAAGCTTTAAATTCCACAGTGATATTATTGTTGTTTGTTGAAATCAGTCCGTTTCCACGTTGGAAATGGGTGATATTCATAACTTCGGTTTCGGAAAGACGAAGAATGGTTTTTACACGTTGTGCCTCTTCATCTTCCATGTTAAGAATAATTTTGGTTTTACAGTTATTGATAATGCCTTTTCCATATTTTCCGTCATCCAGAGCAAAAAAGTCATTAAGATCCTGGGTTGCAAAAATACCGGCACCAGAGTATGCCCGGATGATCTTGGCAATCTCCAAAACGAATTCAGCGGCCAGGCGGTTACTGGAGGCCCCGATGACCTGCCATACTTCATCTACGAAAATAGCTTTTTCTTCGGTACGGTTTTCTTTGGCTTTATCCCATACATAGTCCAGAGCAACAAACATCCCTACCGTTAAGAGATCACTGGAGCCAGTCAGCTCTGAAATGTCCAAAACGGTATATTTATTGGTCAGATCTACATTGGTCTGCTGGTTAAAAGAGGAAGCAGAGCCATGGACAAGACGGTTCAGGATGTGAGCCAGCCGTTTGGTATCTTCGGTTTCCATCAAAACATCATATACATCTCCAAGAATTGGCATCGCTTTATAATGCTCCGGGTGTTTGGGATCAATGAGGGATTCATTCTTATGGGTGATTCCCTTTCTTGCATAGGTTTTAATCAGTGCTTCGTCCAAAAGCTGTTTTTCCTCATGGCTCATATCTGGAATGAGCAGAGAAAAGAAAACGTGCAGACGTTGAATCTTACTGGCTAAGGCAGATGCGTCTAAAGTTGGACCGTCCAGCAGCTCATTGACAGAGTTATCTACTTTTCGGATCTCCATGACATTGATGCAGTTTTGGCTGGCAGGAGAAATCTGGATAAAGGTTCCTCCTACATTTCTGGCAGCTCGATAAAACTCATGACCTTTTAACGGTGCGATGATAAATACCTGGATTCCTTTACGCCGCATACGAAGTGCCATAGTCTGCATGGTAAAGGTTTTTCCGGATCCAGAAGTGCCAAGAATCGCAATATTGGAGTTTTTATATTGTTTGGAGTCAAAAATATCAGCAATCACTAAAGAGTTGTTATGCTTATTTACTCCAAATAGGATGCCGTTGTCATCGCAAATGCTGTAGCTGACGAAAGGATAGCAACTGGCAGCTCCGGTGGTTAAGACATTTCGTTTTGAGAGTTCATAGAGCTTCTTATCCAGGTTTACAAGAGGAAGGGAAGATAAAAATCCCTGTTCTTGCAGGAAGTAACAAGACCGCAGATCCATATCCTGTGAGATGAGAAGTTTTTTCATCTCCTGAATCCGCCATTGCAGTTCTTCCAGATCACCTGCCGTAATTGTAATCAAAAGATTCATGTAATAGAAATCTTCATTATTAGCAAGTCCCTGTTTGAGGAAATAGCCGGAACGGATGGCAGAATCCAGATCATCAAAATCCGCATTGGTATCAGAGGCATCTTTGATCTTTGAACGGTTGATCCGGATTTGCTGTCCAAGACGTTGCTGGATCTTATCTTTGGGCTGTTTATGCAGAAAAAAGTCAATGTCAATTCCTTCGCCAGCATTGATAAGCAGGGACAGCCAACCTGGCATTACTTTTGCTTTGTAACCATCGCACGGCACCAGCAGGTAAGAATGGTAGATGCCATTTACCAGCACATAGTTGCTGTGCTTAAAGTCCAAAGACTCTGGTGCAATGAATTCATTGATATGGATGTTATCCACTTCCTGCTCACGACCAGATTCCATATAGCGGGTAAGTACCTGGTTAATCCGTTTTGGCAAAGGTGTTTCGGTACATTTGGTACGGTTCAGTAAAGTGTAGAGTACATCGGTTGTAAACTCATCTTCATTGTCATGAACCAGCACATCGTTGCCGCATTGATATAGAAAGGTTTTTGCGGTCTGTGCAGCAGTTTCCAAAGCTGCCAGGATTTCCTTTTCCTCCACCTTCCGATTCACATTGAAAGGTTCGTATTCAAAGATTAGGAAAAAACGTCTGGAAACCGCTTCTCTGGAACTTAACTGCCGGACAAATTGGATATAGTCTTTTTGTAACTGCCGGCAGTTAGGATCTGATTCCCGTTCCATTTCCAAACGGGACTGTTCCAGATGTTTGTTGATATCCGCTTTTTTGGAGATCATCTTAATCTGCAGTTTCACAGGACTGATTTTTAGGTAGGAGATGAAGCTGAAAATGATCCCCTGTTGTTCCCTGGCACTGCGTAAGAGAAAATTGATCGGTTCAATCTCCAGGATTTTTACATAACGATGGTCTGTCGTGTAGATAACACCATTGGCAATCTTATCAATAGGAAGATAATCTTCCAAGGTGATTTCTTTTCGCTTTTTCTTTTTGCTTTTCCCGGAAGCAGGAGGCTGGTTGGAAGCTTTATTCGCAGTTCTTTCTTTTTTTCGTTCCTCCGAAAGTTGCTGCTTTATCTGTTGTTTTTCAAGTTTTGCCTGCCTTTTCGCACTTTTACGTGCAGCGGTTTGTTCTTTTTTTAATTGTCGGGACTCATATTTAAGAATCCGGATGTCTTCACGAGCCTGTTTGCGTATTCCACGTTTTGTAGAAGTGTCAAACTGCCGGCGTTCTTTTTTTTTAATAGCAGAGGATTCTTTTGTCTCCTCTTCGGAAGACATCTGTGAGCAGTTCTTTTCAGAAGAAGATTCTGCAGGTTGTTTTGGATGCCGTTTGCGTTTCTTGGTTTTTGGTTCTTTGTTGCGAGGCTTTTTTATCCGGTACTTTTTTTTCGGCTCCGGATGTACATCCATACGGTAAATAACCCGGCGGTTTTTCAGAAAACGCAGAGCGTTCATTAAAAACGCAGTAATGCTTTCTCCACCGATTCCAATTAGAGAAATCATAGCTGCAGGCAGAGCAGTCATACAGAGAATAATAATCCTGACAGTGAGTGTCAGAGGCAGATTGATAACAGGAATGGTGATCAGGATTGCCAGGACACCGCCTTCGATGGCATTACGGATTTTAAACATTCCGCCCATAAAGGTCCCTTTTTCTATAAAATTGCGAGGGATGAAGACAGGATGTTGTTCTTCAGTATTGTTCATGGCTGCACCTCCTTTGGTTCTTCCATGGAAGGAGTTTCAGGAACTTCTGTGACAGGGGCAGCTTTTTCCGAATTCACGGAGGTATCGTCATAGCCTCCTTCTTGTAACTGTTCAATTTCCTCTGTTGTGATGGAAGGAAGTTTGTCATCTGTCGGACGTTCATAGATGATTTCTTTTCCAGAATCAGGGGTACGTTCCTCACCGAAAAAGAATCTTCCAGTAGAGGAAGTGTAGTACACAGGAAGAACGGACTTATCCGGAAGCTGGAACAAAAAATTAATATCAGAAGCATTGGGATAGGTAGTATCATCAGCAAGGAAACGGATGGAAGTTAGAGACATCTGTTTTACGTTTTTAAGATAGGAGGTCAGTTCTTCCTGAAAAAGTTTCACCTGTTCCTTGGAGAAAAAGTATTCCAAAGCTTCAAAATCCTGAAAGCTTATGGATTCGTTATTTTCTGCTTGTTCTGTCTCGGTATTTTCATTATTATCGTGTTGAGTATTTTCTGTCTCGGATTTTTTGTTTCCTTTTTGGGATTTCCAGATGGAGGGAGAGACAAATCCGATGATAATTAAAAAGGCCATCATAAAGATAGCCAGAATTGCTTTTTTTCTGTTCATAAGTGTCTCCTTTATTTTTTAGCGAAGATCCAATAGGCATTTGCGGTTGCATGCACTTCCGTCATCATATCGAATTCACGGTTGATGTAGTTTTTGGAGGAACTGTCATTGGGATCATTGACTAATACTTTACCTCTAGCCGTTACACCACGAAGGACAATAAAATGTCCGCCACTGGTAAAAAGCCCAGCTCTTTGGGAACTGATGACCGGATGACCTTCAGATAAAGCCTGAAGTACCTGGTTGGGATCACTGGTCTGTGTGACAGTTCCACACCCAAAATGATCGGACGCTGCCTGGAAATAAGACCAGTAAGTGCCGACTCCTGGTTTGTAATAGGAATTTCCGCACCAGGATATTGCATCAATAGGTGTAATGGTAGTGCCTGTAAGATAACTGGCAATCATAGCAAAGCTTGTCGGACCGCATCCGCTGCTGGCGATGGAACCCCCGCCGTATGGAATGTTTCCATAGTCTGTCTGGAGATAGTGTGGAATCTGCATGCCGTTTGCGGGATAGCTGCCGCCACTGGCAGTAATTTGGTAATACCGAAGGACATGCTCCACATATTCTTTATCACCATACCGGTCATAAGGCCAGCTTGGTCTTGCACACATCATATCAGAGTAGGCAATCGCATTTTCTTTGGTATATCCACCGTCACGCTCCATTGCCCAGTCAATGTATGCAGAACCGTAGTTGTAACCCTGAAGAGCCAGTTTAATCCGGTCTAAGTCCGTAGGTCCGGTACAGCCGGCTTTGTCGAGGGCATATTTTAATTCCTGAATACCACATTCAATGGAGTATTCAGGATCTGTAATCCCATTTGGCACATGGGGATAGCGGGTATTAAATCCACCTTCCGCTGCTTGCATAACATCCAGCCCTCGTCCGCCAGATTCCTGCATCATGACTGCCAGAATTAAATCCACATAATCACTCATACCATATTTCGCAGCGGCTCTTTCTACAGCAGGGCGGTAGGACAATACCTCATCACTAAGATTGATAGCAGCTACTATGCCGGAAGAAGCAGTTCCAAAGAAAGCAGTCAGATTTTCTGCATAGTTTTTGGCAAGTTCTTTCTGCTTGTCTGTAAGATGGAATACATGGTCTGCAAAATAGGAATCCCCAGCATAAACAACGGTATAGGTGTGTTTCGTAAAAGTAACCGTCTGTGTTTGTGCCTGTCCCTGTTCTGTGCCGGCTTCTCCTTCTGCACCGCCATCAACGGTAACTTCCATGGTAACTGTTTCGGTTGCTACATCATAAGAAAAAAGTCCTTCTTTGTTTTCACGGATGAGTTTCTTTAATTGGTTTAGGTTGATGTTTTTATAGTCATCCTGGCTGGCACAAAATTGTGAAATCAGCAGATTGGCATTGACGGAGATGCTGTATGTATAGGGATCATTGATGGATGCAGTATCACCTTGTGGAAGACGGGAAATTGCTGCATGGATCTCTGCCAGAATGTCTTCATGGCTTTCTTCTAACACTTCAACGATGGCATCACGGGAAGCACGGATGTTTTCACTGATCATAGAGTTGCTGTTTAGCACATCGCTTTGGTCGGTCAGACTTCCAAAGATCAGACCAGGGAGCATCACAATAAATAAAACCGGAAGCAGCAGTATGGCGAGAATAACAAGAAGAATTTTAGCGAACTGATTCCGGTTGGCTATGACTGCGCCAATCGCTGCTGAAAAAGGCCCGCCAAGGGCTGCACCATATCCTGCTTTGGAGAAAGTGGCTGCTGTTTTTAAGGACTTTAGATGAGAAATGGTACTGGAGCCTACATCCATTGCTTCGTCAAGTCCAGAGCGTTCTGTATCCATCACTAAATCCGATCCTTTCTTGGAGGAGTAGGAGGAAGCTTTTGGACAATGGATTCGTTGTAGGCTATCTTTCCATCGCCAGCATCATAAGGGATTTTGGATACCGTATTTTCGGCATATTGCTTGTACCAGGTAGCTCCGTCTACAGATTGCACAGTTTCATAGGTTCCCTGGGTAGGAGCCGTATATTGATCGGCATGGTACATAGCAAATTCCCGGCTGTCCCCATTGGAACCGGACTCAACTCCTGTTATCCTGCCGCCGCCAATCTCAACATTGGTATAGGAATGATCCGTTTTATCTTCATTTTGAATTCCCATGTAGGATTGAAATGCAGAAACAGCTCCATCACCTTTGATTGAGCCAACTTGACCATAGTTTCCTTGAGCAATATTGCTGATAACGTTATTGGCAAAATCTCCGCCCTTTTCAAGGGAAGACTGATAAAGTGCATTTCCGATACTTGGTCCTTCGGTATATCCGGTGGCTGCATTTACCGCAGAACGCTCTGTCTGCCTTCCAACGGCTCCGGCTAATCCTCCGGAAAGGAAAGAACTTTGTACTGCAGCACTTCCGGGAGAGGAAGAATGGGAACTACTATGGCTTCCACCTCCCTGCCC